>Ga0007805_1000023_pt1 | contig 49630 bp, 73 predicted proteins | sample CryBogCBE24Aug09_FD_71231 | JGI IMG/M metagenome (GOLD analysis project Ga0007805, IMG submission 71231) | Freshwater microbial communities from Crystal Bog, Wisconsin, USA - CBE24Aug09 | ecosystem: Environmental > Aquatic > Freshwater > Lake | place: Crystal Bog, Wisconsin, USA | collected... | reverse complement strand
TTTACGAATTTTTCTATTCCAAAAGTATCTAATTCCCACATAACGGAACTTATATTTTTTATGTAGCAGTGATTAAATCCCATTATTTGTTTCTTTGTTTTATTTTTTCTGCCATTCTGTTAAATGATTCACTCTCTACGGATTCTACAATAGGTTTAAGTCTATCATATAACCCATTAGAGAACACTTCATCTGTTCCCTTAGTATCATTCGATATGGCTTCTCCAATGTGGGCAAATCGTTTTACTTTGTAAGGAGAGAGTGGTGCTATATGTTGCTTTAAATATGCCGTTTTACGATCTAAATATTCGAATAGTTCGTCATCCGACATTTGTTTTAATTCTTCATCAGTAAGATTGAAATTTTCCATTTTATACTACTGCTTTTTGTTTTCTATTTAATTTTTTACTTCCCAATTCAATGTTACTAGTTGTATTTTTTCCACCTTTTGCACGTGCAACACCATGTGCTCTATCAGTTTCTTCTTTAGAATCAAATAAATCATATAATTCTGTATAATTAGAAGATACTAATTGTGATGCCTTTGGTAAGGTACTACATGCAACAAACCCAATTGAACCAAACGGAATTTTAGGGTCTTTTTTTAGATTAATTGCAGTTTCTTGAAATGCATCTTCTATATATTCATTTATAACATTAACAACACAACTATGGTCATTTCCCCAAGTTAATAAGTCACCAATAAAATGTCTTCTAAATGATTTTTCAATATCTTTTGTTTCATTCTTTTCACACTTTGTTTCAATATCATTTTTTACCCATTCATCTTGAAATTCAGGATATAAATCTTTTGCTCTCAAAGGATGTATTAATTTAGTTGTATCAAACGCGTTTTTTGTTTTCCATTTTTCTATTTGTTCAATACCATCTTGTGTGTTCCAAAAATTGGTATTTTCATCAGAAGCCCAAGATGATCTTTCAAAGAAAATCATCATTAAATCTCTAACAAATTCAAATGTATTTTCCTCCTTTATATTAAGTTGCCATTTTTCTTTTCCATATGTATATTTAAATCTTTTTTTATAAAAATTTAAAGCAAATATTACATATATTACAAATGATGGTTTTGTATAAATATCTTTAAAAATTTTACTATTTGGTGAATTTGCAATTTTCTTAATAGCCGCCATAACCTGCGCTAAATCGGTTAATGATGCCTCACCCCATTCAGGTAAAAATAAAGAATCATCATTTAACAAAGATTTAATAATATCAACTTTAGATTTAACTTCAAATCTATCCATCAAATTTGGAGATACATAACAAGTATTTATTATAGTGCTAATAAAATATTGCCAACCACCGCCAGCTGATTTAAATGTTCCTTTACCAAAGGATATAGGAGATTCTACACCATATACTAATTCCTGCCAAACTGAATATTCATTCGTTAATTTAGGCATACATTGTTCTCTAAACCATTTATTATATGGTGAAAATGATTGTAAAAAATAAAATAAAAACTCATCCCACTCAGTAGATGAATTACTTTGCCATATAAATTCAGTTAAAGATTTAAAATCTGCGGCATTTGTTATTTCAAATATATAAATTTGACAACTATTTAAGTAATTGTCATAAATTTCATTTTTTTCATCTCTTGAAAACGTTTCAACCCAATCATAACATATATCTGAGTCTGCTGATTTAATTTTCTTTTCTAAATCATTTAAACTAAGCACCTTTTCGTTTGCTATAATTTTATTATTTGCATCTTTTATGATTAAATTAGAATATTCTGTATTAAATTCTTTCTTAGATTTTTTTGTTTCTAATTCTCCTTTATAATCTGCTTTTATTGAATCAAATCTATGTTGTCCATTTATAATAAAATATTTATCTAATTTAGCAGAAAAATATTTAATGTATGATTCAAGCATTGAAATTAAATTTTCATTTGCATTTACTATTGTAGTGTTTGGATTTGCTTTTTTTAATTCTAATTGAGAATCAATTTTTTTGTCTTTAATTTGTCTATTAATAATATCAATAATAGTTGTTCCTTTTACTATATAATATCCTGCCGATGCACCATACCCAGTGGTTGATGAACTCACCATTCCCTTTTGTGTATCATATCCTAATTCTCTCATTAATCTATTTAAGATAGGATCATTAATAATGTTGTCTATATTTGATATTAAATCCTTAAGACTATTACCAAATACTTTGGTTAATATTTTTTTTGTAGCTTCAATTCTATATGAATTGTTTTCAAAAATCAATGATTGTAACATATTTAAATTTTAGTGTTAAGTAAATATACAAAAATAAATCCGTATTAACAAAAAAAGGGAAGCATTTCTGCTCCCCTTAACATTTTATTGTTTTAATTGTAATATCATTCCACCGCCACCACCTACAACTGATGGTTGAACTCCGTTCCATCTACTTGCTTTGATATACTCAACATAAGTAGGAGTCAATACTTGCTGAATTTTCTTAACTGCCTCAGCCTCACCCATTGCGTTAATTACTTTCGTTGCACTATCACCTCTTGCTTTAGCAATTTGTTTGTTAGCTTCAGCGATTGAACTTTGTAATTGCATCTTTGATGTTTCAGCATCTTGCTTTGCTCTAATCTTAGCGTTAATCGCATCGGATAAACTCTTATCAGTTGGTGTTGGTTGTTTTAAGATACTAAAGTTATCTACAATGAAACCATCTTTCTCAAATCGTTCAGTTACATTCTTACGAACTGCTGCTTCAAAACCTGGTAAGTTATTTAAGATACTATCAACTGTCAATAAACCACTCACATCTTGCATACTACCTCTAACTACATTTCGTAAATAAGTGTTTGTAATACTTTCTAAGTCATCCGTTTTATACTTTAAGTAAATCTTAGATGCTTTTGTTGGATTAACACGGTAGTTTAAACCAATATCCATTTTGAAACCGGCACCACCATTACAACTAACTACAATTGCTTCATCAATTGGTTTACCCTCACTTGCATCCTCAACCCATGCGACGTGTTGTTGTGTTGTTGGGATTGTCACAATATATGTAAAACCCGGTGTGTAAAACTGAAACCCAGTCAATAAAGGTAAACTATCTATACCTCTATAATCACCACTATTGTCAATCTTAAATCCTACTTCGGTTGGACTGATACGGGTACAACTACCTAATGTCACTACTAATGCTACTAATGCTAATACTTTTTTCATATTATTTTGTTTTGTTTAATGTTTTATTCATCCTAAATCTTATCAATTTCGTATTCTGTGAATCGAAAATTTCAAATTCTATCCTTCTATTTCCTGGTGAATTTGCTGCATCAAGCTTTTCTACTTTCTCAATAAGATTTCTAATAGAAGACATATTATCAATGTCTGGAAATTCAAAACTTGTATGGTCGGTTACAATTACCTCCCCTACTGAGTGTAGTTGGTCTATTACGAAATTGGCAATTCTTGTAGTTTTACCTGATTGTCTAAGCATTTCTATTTTTTTCATATTATTTTGTTTTTTATTTATTTGTAATTTTGTTTGTTCCCTTTTGTTTAGGTGAATGATTGTTTTTTGTTGTCCAGTACTTTTTTCTTTTCATACTATTTTGTTTTGTTTTGTTTGTTTAAAATTTTGAATGCGATTTTGTAAAATACAATGAATGGAATAACTAAAGGCCATAGGACAGTTCCTAACATACACAATAATATGTATTTCATATGCCAATCACCATATCTATCCATATAATTTTCACTTTCATTTTCATCATTTTCTTTTGTTTTCATATATGCTACAAAGGTAGCACAATATAAAACACTAATAAGTAAATAACCTATCATAATTTACCTTTTATGTAACTAATAAAATTGTAAATGGCTACCAAACCAATTACTGTCATAATACCCAATCCAAGCAATCCTATAATGTTTGCTATTGTACTGGCTTTATTCAATAACCAAAAAGATGATTGAACTAACCAAAAATATACTGATAATACTACCAATACCGCTAATGTTCTTGTCACCAGCTTACTTAAATTTTGCATACTATTGTTTTTTACTATAAATTTGTGTTTCCGTAAAAAGTTGATATTGAATTTCACCTTGATTATTTTTATAACCTATTTTATATTCAATATCACTTGTGTATAAGTTTACATCACCAATAACTCCAATCGTAGAGTCAGGTTTCAAATATACTACATCACCCTCTTGATATTGAGAAATCCTTAGTTGTTCTTTGTGTTTTGGTTTAACACCACAACTAACAAGTCCTGCTGCTATAAGTGCGAACAATATACACAATGCTAATAGTGCACTAAGTTGTACATCTCTTTTATCACTTTCTTTACCTTGCATATTAAATGTTATTTTGTTTATATAATTGAAACCACTTTTTACCCATAGTTTCGTATTTCATATTGAATTTTGTTGGCATTTGCTTCCATACTTTTGGGTTGCTGTATGGTGAATTATTAGGTCTACTCCATCTTCTACTATACCTCATGTAGTTATAGAATTGTAAGTAAGCATTTGCTTTTTGAATGTACTCCGGTAAATTAACAGGCAGTTTCCACTTCTTAATTATCTTTACCGATCTCAATTCGTTATCATGTTCTAAATTTCGCGCGCGGGTTACGGCATCTTTTACACTTCGTATTTTATTGCCACTTAACCAATGTTCTAAGTTATTTAATCCTGTACAACCTTTTGCCCATGCTTCACAATTTTCTTCCCATTGTGTAAGGTGAGCGTATTCATGTGCTAATATACCTAACCAGTCTTTATGTTTACCAGCTACTACTAACTTTTTATTATCATCATCAAAGTAACCACCACATCTAATATTACCACTCAATACCAAATATTTAACAGGTCGTATTTCACACTTAATTCCTACTCGTCTGCAATGTCCCTTGACATGCTCTATAAAATCCGTTACATTTTTAGTTAATGCCATTTTTGATTTGTTTAAGTTATATAAAAATAGGGATGCAAAATGCACCCCTATCATTAAGTTCGGGTAGGGTAGTATGAGAACCCTACCCTACACTACTACCAAGTGATTGTATCGTCGTCTGCGTTAGCATCCTCTGTCACTTCGTTGAATAACTTTTCATTATCATCAGTACGCAAATACTTTTGCACTAATTGTTTGATATAAGTACGCTCACTATCCATTCCACCATCTTGTGAATAGAACGGGAAGATTGCTACCTCAGCGGCTTCTAACAAATCAAACCCATCATATAACAAACCAGCCATCTCTACCGAAATACGAGTAGAAATTGCGGTAGTTAATTTACCAGCATCACCTTTGATTTGGTCTCTAGTGTGTGCGGCAATTTCAGCTACTGCTTTTAAATCCTCTTTGTTTGTGTCAGGATATAACATCTCTAACAATTCAAACTCCTTATCCTTATCTAATGTATCTACCTCAATTGTAACGAAACGGTCTAACAACGCACGGTCCATAACACGTGTTGCTGTATACTCCGAACCGATATTGGCAGTTGCAATAAATGTAACACCCTCAGCTACCTTAACGATTGGTGAATTATCTTGCTCATCCAATCTTAAGTATCTTTGTGTTTGGTCTAACACAGTCATTAAGATATTTGAAGCCTCAGGATGTGCTCTACTCAACTCATCCAATAAGATTACTGCGTATGGCGTTTTGATTGCTTTTACAAACGCACTCTCACTAAAGTAAGTACCACTTGCTTTGTTGAAATGTGTGTTACCAATTAACGCAGCACGTGGATCTTGTGTTGCACCTAAGTTAAAGTAGTAGAAAGGTCTCTTTAACGCTTCTACTAATGCTTTAGCGGCCATTGTCTTACCACTACCAGCAGGTCCGGTCATCATAATATTACGAGCTCTAACTGCTGAACGTAATAAGTATTTCCACTTTAATTCGTTCATAATTAAGTTAGCCGGTTTCAATGCGATACCATCCTCGTGAATGAATTTCTTAACATCCTCATGCTCCGTAGGATTTTCTACGATAGTTTCAGCAATGTCAGTATTCATTGGTCTAACTAACAAATCGGTGTATTCTTGCATATCAACTAAACGATATGATTTATCACCATTCTTACTTACATAACCTCTAACCGCTTTACCATTTGTTGCGGCTTTCTTTCTTAATGAACTACCTACAATTGTTGATGCACTACTATCTAATACATCACCTTTTGTGTTTACCAAACAAAAACGAGATTTAACATTTTCTACTTTGTAAATTTCGTTTGTGTACCCAAATTCCATGTTTTTTACCTTACTCATACTTTTAGTGTTTATTGTTTAATGTTTAATATTTTATCCTTTGATAACATCTCGAAGATACGACAATTTTGCCAATCTACCAAATCTTTTTTTAACCTACTGATAATCAACCAGTTATGTCCCACTTTTTAGTGTAATACATAACTTGTTGATAATCAATCAGTTAGGTTTTTTAGTGTTTTTTAATCTTTTTTCATAAATAACTCGTTCATAGTCTTAACAATAGGAACGATTTGCTTAACATCAATGAATTTACTGTCACTTCCGTACATTGTTTTGAAATTATCACGTGAACGTCCGTAACCATATGTGTCACCTACAAAGTAACTCATAACTTTAATACCCATATCCTTAATTTGATGAACCATTTTCTTTGTATGTAACAAAGCGTTATGTCCACTATAAGAACATTGGTCATTTGAGAACGAAGGCTCACCATCACATATGTTTAAGAAATAACTATCCATATCTTTGTTACTTTCTACAAAGTGTTTCATAATTGCTTGGAAACATAAACCCTCAGGTGTTGTACCATTCGCTTGTAACGCTGGGAACAATCGTTTCACTTTCTCAAACTTATCAAAGCGGCTATCATAAGCGATACATATGTAAGGTTTGTTACCCCAAGTACCTCTAATAGAAACCTGCACTGCTAAGTTAGATACCATTGAAGCGGCTTTACAAACAGCAATAGAAACTGCTAATGCATCGTTCCAACATGTACCACTCATACTACCACTACCATCCAATGTAATATGTAACATTACTTTCTTAAAACGGTCAACTTCTTTGGTACTGAATACGTTTACATAATCATAACCTAAAGCCGCAACTAATCGTTTGTCAATTCTACCATTCTTTTGACGAGGATTAACTGTCTCACGCTCCTCACTACGAACTGCAATACGCTTACCTAAGATAGTACCCATTAAGATACCTCTGCGTAATGTTTCCTCATTCCAACCTTGCCATTCACCTTTCTTATCTTTACCACTTTTCTCATACCAATATGCAAATGGGAAATCACTATCTTGCATTAATGCTTCAGTCATTTTCTTTGAAACAATACATTGAACAGGTTTGATATAACCACCATTTTCCAATTGAGTGTCACCTACCGATGTCATTTCAGTACCACTCTTATCAATTTGGTCTAATGTATCAGCTTCTTTCTTACTGATTTGCTTTTTCTTAACATTGTTGTTTACAAAGTCCTTTTGCTTTTTGATGGCTTTCTTTAATTGCTCCATAGCATTTTTGGATAATCTAACTTTCTTACCACCACTATCACCATCAGTTATTTCAAAGTTATCACCCAAATCATCAATTTCCTCAACTTCATCATCACCCTCACCATCACCATCACCTTGTTGTTTTTGTTTAGGTTTTACTTCCACGGTGATATTCTTTAAGATTGTATTGGTAATCTTTTCAGCTACCTCTAACGAGTCTTTGGTGTTTTTCAATCTACCAATATTCTTAAGGTCTAATGCTTCGTAAATTTCTTTTAAACCTTTTAACTTTGATAAGTCGGTATTTTGGTTTGTGATGTTGATAATACGGAACATATAACTTTCTAAGCTCTCGTCCGTAAATTCGTCACTCTTTAATCCCTTATCGATTGTATCGGAATAGAAATACTCATCATACAATGCTCTATAATAATCTCTATAACCTGGACACGTATTGTAGATATACTGGTCAATACGTCTATCCTCTACAAAGTTTACCAATGATTTAACTACATCGAATAAGTTATCTTTGTTTAACTCATATGCTGTACTATCTAATGTTTGAGGATCTTTACCTGCTGCTTTAGAAAAGTCATTGAACAATTCTTTAGGTGCATTGTAGTTAGGCATTAACTCAAAGTCCGTAAGAACAATGTGTGATGCTTCGTGCAATGCTAACCCCACAGCTACGTCAAATTTCTCAGGTTTAACCTCAGCTGATAATACTACCGATTTACCATCTGTATAAGAGTCACCTTTTTGTGCGAACTTAACAGGAATAGGTTTGTTTGTAAGAATGTTTACAAAGTTTGAGATTGCTCTTTTGTGTGCATTCAATTTAATCATATCGGCAGTTGATGCCTCTACTTTATTTACCTCAGCTGGCTTCCATGTACCACCACTCCAATAAGTACTAGGTGTATCATACTGGCTCCATTCATCAGCCCAAAAGGAACTTGCTGATTTTTTAGTTGTTTTGTCTTTTGAGTAACTACCTCTAAATCTGTCATACCAACTCATACTTTTATGTTTTAGATTTTAATTAATTGAAGATAGTAGGGGAATCGAACCCCTACCAATGTTCCGAACTATCTTATGCAGAAATCTTAGCTCTACTTGCTAACTGCTTTAATCTTTGTGAATAGTACAATGCTCTACTTGTGTAATAAGTACGCTTTTGTTCACTTGTTGTAGTGTTAGCGTTTAGTAAAGCCTCTGTCAATTGGTTTGTGATAAATTCAAACTTTGATTTTAATGTAACCATTTTGTTGTTTTCAGTTTTTGAATTGGTGACTCCAATTTGTTTTAGAATTAAAATTTTAATTATGTTTCATACCTTTACATACCCCATATCCTTGTCGTTGTGATAACTTGTATAAGCGAGCAGCATCTTTAGCAGGCATAATTTGTATTTCATTACCCGTCTTATGATTAGCAATTGCAACACCACCTACACGCTCAACTGTGCTACAATTAACACAATTACGATAACCGAATTTAAGTAATCTTAGTTCAGGCATATCACCATTACATTTGATACATTTAATCATCTTTAATTTAGGGTGCTTTTTAGTACACATATTTTTTTGATGTTTGGTTATACCCAAAGTTACGATAAAATATTGAGACCACCAAACTTTTACTAAAGTTTTTCACAAGTTGTTGACATTCAACCACTTACATATTAGTTTTTTTACTAATATCGTAAGTCGTTGATAATCAATGAGTTATGAAAATTGGTGTATTTCGGTGTATCTTTTAAGGATTGCCCTAATATTTTCACTACCTACGGGATTAGCTGAATGTACTAAATACTCCGGCATAGGTAAACCATTTTCGGTTAAATATTCTACTAACCATTTTGCACAATCATATCCTGTTTTTTCAGTAAAGTGACCTTTTAACGGGTCAGGTGGATTTTCTCTGCCACCATTATCAAAATAGTAGTTTATATGTTCCTCACCTAAATCGTGGTCAAATGATACAATATTTGGAATACCATTTAATGCGATTTGTTCTACAAACTCTTGATAATTTCGCACCACTTTCCAATGTAAATCCACATATCTATCATCACCCGTCTTTTTAAATGATTGTTTAGGTTCTCTAATATCATCTAAATATAAATTGTAACTTTCTTGCATATCTCTATTCCATTTAATCATCTTGTTACTCCATAAAATAAAAAAGGGGTGAATTAACACCCCTCTTAAATTACTTAACGATTGTACTATCAGTTTTAGTAGAATCAGCAACTACTGCTGTTGAATCTGTTTTTACTGATGTTGAATCGGTTTTAACTTCTGTATTTGCACCACCACAAGCTGCAATAGCTGCGATAGCGAAAATTGCTAACACTTTTTTCATTGTTGTTTGTTTTTAATTTTTAATTGTTTACTTGTTAAAGATACACTTTATTTTTCAAACTACCAAATTATTTAGTTTTTTTCTTAGCAGTTGCTGCTTTAGGTGTTTTCGGTGCTTTTGTAGTTGCTTTTTTAATTTTAGCTTCTACTTCTTTAACTTTAGCTTCTACTTTCTCTACCTGAGCGATAGTATCTGCTTTCACTTTCTTAACTTTGTTTAGGTCATTTCTCAAATTAGTTGCAGTTTCACCTGGAACTTTAGTTTCTACTTCCTTAACGAAAGTTTCTACTTGTGCTTCTAATTGTGTTGCTTTACCAAACAAGTCCTTAATGAATTGGAATAATCCCATTTTGTTTTGTTTTAGTTATTGTTTATAAATATATGTCTAAATTACGAAAAAATTATCATTTTGCCAAATATTTTAACCCAAAAAATTCGTAGTTTTTATGAACTGAATCTTCTTCACCCATTTTTATAGCCAAAGATTCCGAAGTGACAATTGCACCCACAGGACATTCCGGAACACATGCTGAACATAATATGCACTCATTTGGATCTATAAAAAGTTGTTTTCCTTCTTTTTCTGAATGTCCCATTCCTATTGATTCCTTACCCATTCCAGTTGGATTTATCGGTCCATGAATACAATCCATTGGGCAAACCTTTAAACATGCTCCATCTATACATCCAATACAGGGTGATGTTATTATAAAACTCATATCGGTAATCGTCCTATTCCACCATTTCGTTCTACATTAAAAGCAAATGCTCTTTCTCTACCCTCTTTAATATCATTGATTACACATCTATCACCATTTGGTAAATCAAATATAATAGCGTGATATTTTAATCCATTTTCGTCTAATGCTCTTAGGGTTTGTTCTTTAGCAGATGAAGGTCTTGCCGTAGTTATAATGATAGTATATCCCTTTGCATTCCATTCTTCAAACTTTTCCTTTGTTCCAGGTAATATGTTTTCAGTTGCATGCTCAAATGTTGTTCCATCAAAATCTACAAATAAGGTATTCATTATTCTGCGTTTACTACTTCAATAATTTTACTTTCTTTAGCACCAGTAACTTCATAATCTACATTGATTGCTGAATCGGTGAATAACTTAACTACTCTAGCTTCTGCTTCAGTTACACTCATTGCATCTACTAAATAGTTTTCTTTTGTTTTCTTTACTTTACTTACGCCCTTTCCGTTATCTACTTCATGGTGCATTGTAACTTGTACTTCATAATACTTCGCCATAACTTTTATTGTTTTTGTTTATAATTAAAGATACATTAAATTTCTGAATCTTCCAAATCTTCTTCGATAATTTCTTCATCATCATCTTCCGCAGTGACACCTTGTTCTGCAAACTGTCCGTTCTTAGGTATCTTTCTCTTACCTATTAGTAAAAAGAAACAATTGTAACATAAGAATCGTAAGTTCTCTAAAGTATGGTTTCTATAATCACCATCTAAGAAATCTAATAACAAAGGTGCTTTACCATCCGTTACTCTTACTTCATCAAATCCACATGCGGTGCAACACTCAGGAAACACATCATTTTTAATCAATCTTCTCTTTAGCTTACTAATTGGATATGTCGGATGCATACCTTGTAATATCTCACTTAATGGATATTTACCTACCGTCAGTTTTAATCTGCGTTCAATAGGAACATTCTTAGGGTTATAATCGATATCAAAGATACCATACAACTTTGCATACTTTTTATATGTGTTGTATGATACCCCTAATGTCCTTGCTGTATCTTTTGCTGAACGAGAACGTCCTTGTGCTTCCGTAATCTCAGCTGCTAATAATTGTCTACTACCCAATCCTCTTTTTAGAGTTCCTTTAGATGAGTTATCTACTTTTTTATAACCCTTATCTATATTGGGAAAGAAACCTTCATTTTCCATAAAACTATTTGAACTTAAATCCAGTTAATTTTGTAATTGTAGCTACATCAACTTTATGTGATTCTAAACCTGTTTGTTTTCCATCAACATTATCAAATAAGAATGCTAAGTATTCTTTTGTTTTAACAATGTAAACTACTTTCCAACATTGTTTAGGAATTGTTGTTGTTCCAACTTTTTCAGCTACACCAATGTTACCACACCATACATGTACTGAGTCATTTGCAATTGACCATTGTCTTTCTGCTGTTTCTACTGACTTCCAATCGCCTGCGTTTAATGCGTGATATTGAGCTGCCATATTAGAAAAATAGAAACACTCAGCTTGAACTTGTGGAGTTTGGCAAAGGTTATCCGCTGCTGGACACATATGCCCTCTATCAACACCTTTTAATCCTTTTGCTTTGTGAGTTTGATTGATTAAATCATAATCAGCTTGCAATTTTGTATCAGCTGCTGCTAATGGGTCTGGTGCAAATTGATCTTTTCTCGCCATTGGAGAAGCGCAACCTACTTTTGCTTTTGTATCCCACCATTCTACCAATACTGGATAGTGTAATGATTTACTATAAGTTGCGGTGTAGTTTGTGTGTTTTAAAACTACCAAATCTTGTGCTTTACCACCAATAGCAAAGAATGCTAAAATGACAGTAAATAATAACATTTTTTTCATAATTTTTTATTTTGTTTATTGTATATATAAATATACTGAAATTAAATTAAATTACCAAATAAAAACCCCCATATTTCTATGAGGGTTTTTAAGTTAGCCCATGAGTGGCTATCCATATTGGCGTATGGATTAGAATTTATATAATACACCAAATTTAGCTGCACTTAATGGATTGTTAATACCATTAAATCCTACTGAAAATGTTGATTTAGAATGTAATTCACTATAATCAACTAAACTAGCTAATGATGTAGTAAGTGCGATTTTCTTTGAAACGAAATAATTTGCACCAATACCTACGTTTGCATTAGTTGTTGTTGCGTTAGCTTTACCAACTTCTAATTTATTGCTTGAAACACTTAATTGAGAGAAAATATTTAATTTTTTAGTGTTTGCAAAATAGCATCTACCAAAAGCACCGATTGATGTTGCTTTTTGTGTACCATCTTCACCAATTCCCGCATTAATACCTGCCGCAAATCTATTAGTTAAGAAATATCCAATAGTAGGGTTAATACTATAAGTTCTTTCAAAACCAGTTGTTTTTGAGTAACCAAATGTTCCCTCTACAAATTTGTCTGTTTTTTTAAATTGTGCGTTTGAGGTAAAAGAAATGAACATTAATGCTAATGCTCCCAAAATGAATTTAAATTTTTTCATGTTTGTTGTTTTTGTTGTTTAAAAAAAGGGTATTGACATCTTATCAGTACCCTTTGGATTTACTTTGCTGCTTTTGTTTCTTCTACTGAAGCTTGTCTATAATCCGTAACTATCTTTTTTAAGTCACCGATTGCAGTTCTCGCATTCTTTTGAGAAACTTTTGTTGTTTTGTTGTGTTCTGCTTCGAATGTTTCCCATAATGCCTTTAGTTTCTGGAAAACTTCTTCTTTCTTACTAGTCATAAACTTTGTTTTAATTAAAAAATATGTAACCTTTATTTAACAAATATACTGAAGATTTATCATATAACCAAAAAATAACATTGATTATTTTTGATTTTCCCAATATTTTTGTCTTATCTTATAACCTAATTCAGCATCGTTAGGTGTATCTAATATAGTTCTTTCATCTATTGTAATAAGACTCCTAGATTTACCTGTATAACACTCCCAACACAATTGTCCTGCACCCTCTACATATCCTATTCTAAAATCTACATGAGTTGATTTAAGCGTAGTTGTTTCTTTACCACAACTTACACATGTTTCATAAATTGAATTACCAGTTGCATCGGTTTTAGGGTATGTTCCACCCATATCTGCTCCTACTGAATTTTGTGTTTGCATATTTCCGTATTTTTGATTTATGTATTGATAATATCTATATTGTTTATATCCATTGTAGAATATCCAGGCAAAATACATGTCCCAAATATACGTTAATTTCTCTTTAAGCCGTTTCATATTATTCCGTTTCGTTTTGTAAATAATCGTTGAATTGTTTAGCTGCTTTTGGGTTTACTTCCTCTAAGTGTTGTAGACTTAATTCATATCTACCAGTTGCGGTATTTGCATTGAACAATTCATCATTTAAAGAATCGATAATTTTTTGAGTATCGTTTGCATTAAATTCCACACTTACGGTGTCACCTTTATCGTTCACCATATGTACATTTTCATGTTTATACTTTTGAATGACTTTGTTTTGTTCATAGACCGTATATAATAACAATCCTGCTGCTACTAATTTTAATGCTCCTGCAATGTACTTTTTCATATTATTTTTGTTTACGTTTAAATAAATCTTTTAATTTTTTAGCTTCTTTGATTAATCTATATTTACCATTAGGTAATTCTTCGTATAATGGTGCTCTCCATATTTCAAATCCTATCCATATAGCTGCACCGATAATTCCAATTCCAATGTATTGTGTTATTTCGTACATAATTTATGTTTTATTTCCAAATTTGATACCATCTTTTTTTAGGAGCAGGAACACATAGAGAAAACGGATTATCTCCAAATGATACTTTATCGCAATATTTAGCCGTTAGCATATTCATAAATACTTCTTTATACTTGTCTGGTATTGTATCAAAGTCTGCTTCTATTTTTACATCTAAATCAATTGCACCATCTCCAGCTGTAATTAATCTTAATGTATTGTGTGTACTTACAATTTGTGTAGTTTTACAATTTAGGTTAGTTCCTCCACCTAAATAAATCTCATTTTTTTCAGTATTTCCCATTTTGTAATGTTTGATATACTTCAAAGATACGAAAATATATCTAAAATACCTAATTTTTAGGGTATTTTTTCATAACTTATTGATTTATAATGAGTTATATATACCAATTATTCCTACTATCAACCAGAATGCATTGAGTAATATATATGGTCTATTGTTTCTTTCCCATGCACAATAGGTTAAAATAACAGCGTCTATGGTATTTATAATCCACATAGCTAAAAATGGAGTATCTTTGTTTAATAATGATAACATACCAAATGCTAATATTCTCATTACTACACCAATACCCTCTAATAATTCCAATGCTTTTTCCGATTTAATTAACTTCATACTCTAATATAATTTATTTTATTTATATAATCAAAAATTTATTGTTTATTTTTTACTGCACTCCATAAAATTGCATATCTTTCAAATGTATCATCTGTTATCATGTTTACACTATGTTCCGGATTTGTTACATCAAAATCTAATATTGCAATTCTACCAAAAGTTGGTTCACATATATTTGTATTATTTATTACTAATTCACCACCTTTTCCTTTTTCATAATCATTATTTAAATAAATTAATATATTTGCAATTCTAATATCATTACCATCTTTATGGTTTTTAATAAAACATCCTTTATTATACATTGATAAATAATATTCTTTAGGATAATTTGTAATTTTTTGCATATCATTTGGATATACTAAATTATATATTTTAGTAAACAAATTAATAATTTCAGGATTATATTTATTTGTTGTTGAATACCATATTTGCAAAACCAAATTTGGATCTATTTTATTTTTAATTAATTCACCATCTTCATAAGTATTAAATTCACTATATCCATTTTCATAACCGGTATGACATATTCTATTAAATAGAAAGTTATCTTTATTTACATTTAAATTTTTAAGATGTTGAATATCATCTGGAAATATATTTTCAATATCTAATAGTAAAAATCCATTTTTTTTTAATTCATTATAATAATTCATAATCATTATTTATACGATTTATAATCTGTTCTGCAATTATTTTTGCTCCTCTAAATGAAGGATGCCCATCCCCCTCTACACCATTAGTATCATGTTTTAAAGTAGCATCTTCATAATGAAAATAATAATTAACTAAACTATATGTTTCACCCACATTCTCATTCACACCATCCATAATCCAAGGTGCATTTGGTCTAGCTTTTGAATAAAATTTTATAGAGTATGGTAATAATTTTGTGTTTAAAATATATTCTATATTACTTTTTTCTTTAATATATTGTTTTGTTTCTTCTTTATATATTGGTAATGGATATTCATCTAATATTAAATAATATTTTGCATTCAATGTATCTAAAAAAGATAATAGACCAATTAAACCATGTAAATCTTCTAAAAATGTAATACCTTCTGAAAACATATTTGGTGCGAAATCATTAACCAACATATTAAATATTGGCTTATGCATACCATCAAAATTATCAAATGATGATGTATAATTTACATATCTTTTATGATGATTTAAATAAACTTCATTTCTTGCTCCGATTGGCCATTCCAATATGAATAAAGTATCTTTAACTGCCTCTCTATTGTTTATTATCCAATTATATGTTTTTCGTATAACTCTTTTTAATGAACCACCATATATTGATTCATTTGTTACTTTTACGTTATAATATTCTGCTATTCTACCTGGAAAATTATATTTTTCTCTAACCCAATCGTAATTTGTAAAATAAGGATTTCCATTAGACCTAACAGGTTCACTTATATCGATATCTTTTGTTTCATCAAAAAATTTAAAAATATCTGTTCTTTTAGATAAACCATCACCCCACATAAAAGAACATCCATTTGAATAAATATGATTAAATGGGAAGCTCATTTGTTTGTTTTAAAAAGTTATATAATTTTTTAGCATATTGTTGATTATGATATGGACCAGCATGTGTTTTATCTGCGGATTTATCTAAGAAATTATCATAATCTCCATCAAACCTATTATCTTCAATTATTGTTTTATCATTAAGAAAACTACCATTCCAAATAAAAGGTGTATTATTTGCTTTTAGAAAATTACTGATTAATAAATGATTCTTATACCAATTAATCATATCATTTTCATCATGTGATACTTTTGCTATTCCTTCGTATTCTAATTTACCCAAATCATCTTCTTTAAAATATCCCCAAGGATTAATATGAAATGGCTGTAAATCACCTTTTTTTGTATAATATTCTTTACGAGTTGGAAATGTGTACATAACTAATACTAAATTAGGTCTAAATGTTTTGAACATTGTTATAATTGTTCTAGCTATATAATCATTACTTCTACCACCAAAACCTGCGTTTAAATCAACTGCACCTGGTATTAATTCGGATAATTGGTGAGACCATGTTTCATCATCATTAACACCAACACCTTCAGTATGCGAATCGCCAACCGATAGTATTCTATATCCACCTTTATAAATAGAATCTCCCCTATAACCCAATTCGTTATAAGTATAAGTACAAGTTTCACTTGTATCATTACCCGATGTAATATAAGTTGAGTTTTGTCTTTCTTTTAAATTCCAATCATTTTCACTAGTTACTTCAAAACTTTCTTTTGTCCAAAACCTTAATGAATTCATTTTATAACTTTGCTAATTGTATTCTAAATTTAACTTCTGGATATTTCTTTTCTAATTGTTGAACGGCTGCTATATTTTTTGATGAGTCATCTATAAAAAATACATCATCATATCCTTTTTTAATTTGATCCTCAATATATTTTGCTTTCTTTTGTGGGTCACTATCACCCAATGCTACAACATAAATACTACCCATACCAATATCTTTTAAGTATTGTTTAACGGGTGCATATGCTGCTCTTGCTGTTAATATTGTTACCTTTCTTTCACCCTCACTACTTACAAATCTTTTAAGTAATTTAGTATAACCCATTATTTGCTCTGGTTCGTTTACATTATTGAAATCAGAAAAATCAAATTTATCACCAGGTTTTTGTGTATAAACGGCATATTCACCTGGACTTAATTTAGATTTAGTTCCATCTTTGTGTGTTATAAAAATAAATGATTTTGTTTTTACTAATGTATCATCAAAGTCAAATATTCTTAATTTCTTATCTTCGTTTAATAAATCTCTTAAAAGTATCATTAGTTACCAGGTGTTTCTTTTAAATCTTTAATCATAATCTTTATCTTTGGCATATAGTCAGAAGGCAATTCACTTCTAATTCCTTTAAATCCTTCTATTCTATCACCCCAATAATTCAATATAAATATTTTTTCAGTTAAATTCAACTCCATTTGTGATGTAGTTTTCATTTTTTCTGTGTCTCTACTCATATTATTTGGATTATCATGTGAGAATTTATTATGTCTCAACACTGGTAATTCTTCTTTCCAGTTATTTAATCCTTTTATAAATGCTTTTGCTGTTGCTCTACGAATTACTGAACTTTTATAATCTGGACCATCCGTATATCCCGCATCAGGATGGGCTAAACCATGATTAGTTCTAACATATAATTTAGAAGGGTCTTGTTGTTTAATTACAGGTGCATGCTTTGATGTCATTTCGACTGTAATTAGATGTTTAGGGTCTGCTATAAATGTATGTCCTTTAACCCCACCATTGTATTTAACTACTTCCGGTAGAGCTTCTTTAAGTGATTTGTGACCTAATGCGTGTCTAATTCTTTCACCATCTTTAGATTTCTTACCAGTTTTACTAATAATTGATTTCTCTTTTTCATCATACCCAACTAAAAGAGATGCATTTACAATACCGATACCATATTCATTCATTCCCTCACTCCAATCGGTAGTAATATCATGCAAATAAACAACTTCTATACCATTGATAAGTGTTTGTACAATTTCAATTTCGGGTTTATATGCCCTATCTCTATTTTTTGCCAAAACCATATCATTACCAAATTTCTTTGATACGATAATACACTCATCTAATAGTTGTTTAGCCATTTAATTGTTGCTTTTTACTTGGTATTCCTTTCAATTTGTTATTTTCATCACTAAGGTAATCTACCTTAACTTTTAATTCTGCAACTTGAGCTGTTAGTTTAATTATTAAACTTCTCAGTTCATCTTTTTCTTTACCAGATTGTTCTAATAAAGCTTCTAATTTTGAAATTCTATCTCTACAATCATGTCTGATAAAATCTTCATCACGTTCTCTATGGTCTGCTCTTTTTTCATAAAATCTCCATGCAGATGCACCACCTAAAACGGTTATTGCTGTGATTAAGACTGTGTAAATGTTTTGGTCCATCGGGGGAAATGGTTTATTTAAGTGTTAACAAATACTTAGTTTGGTTTAATTTTCCTAGTAACTCATCTCTAAGATTTAATAGGTCACTATCTTTTTTAGGTTCTACCTTATCATCTAATGCAATTGCTTTATCAATAAATTCATCAATTGCTTTTAAAACTTCCGAATCTGTTATATTGACAAATGAATAGTTTGCACCACTAAAATCAACTCTATTATATTTACCCATTGCTGTTTCTGTAAACTCATCGATGTTATCTATAATTGCCTCAAATAATCTATCTAAAGCAATGTGTTTACCATATACTTTAGTTTGCCAATGAAATACTTTAACCTGGCATTGTAACTGCATCAAATCAATGATGTATTGTTCTATATCTTTATTTTCCATTTGAATATTTAACTTGTGCTTCTGGTCTTTGAATATGGTTTCCTAAATCTCCTTCGGGTCTATATCCTTTTGCTGCTTGAACAATGTAGTTTTCTGCATTTGTAATATGGTCTTGTACCCATCCTGGAAGGTCTACTTCGTTTGTTCCTATTTTTCCCATTAAATCTTGAACTGCTTTACTCATAGCTAACAAAGAAGCTCTTGCCATTGCTACCTCATGGTCTTGTGTACCATTTTTTGCAACTACATCACCACCTGGTTCTTGTTCATCATCTTCTTTTAAGAAACTTTCACCCATTCTTCTTTTAACTATCAATTCCTTAGCTTCTTTTCTAGGCTGTATTTCGTTTTTGTAGAATTCTTTTAAATTGTTGTAAACTTGCTCATCTCTTTGTTTACCCATTCTCCAACCACCACCTTTCTTTTCATACATTTTAATTCTTTCAACCATTGGTCTGCCTTCACATACTCTACCAGTTGCTGTCCATAAAATATTATTAGTTGGAGTTGGTAAAGATGGTGCGTGTGTAGTTGGTGTTGTTGTAATGCCCTCATTACTAACAGCTGCTACCGGAGATGGCATATCATCTAAATCTGCTACCGTTGGCTCCTCCGGTCTATCTGTTACATTTTCTTTCTTAACATGATCTGGTAATCCTTTATGTTTTGTAGATGCGAAATCTTTAGCTGCTTTATCACTCATAGAATCCGCTGCTTTCTTTACATCTTTACTAAATGGAGAAGGGTCTTCACTTTTTTGTGCTGCGTGAACCATACCCATAAATCTTTGTTGTGCTTTCGATACTGCTGGCATATTATTTTCCTCTATAATATATAAATATAAGATTAATTTACTTTAATTAATTCATTTTGATATTCATTATAGTTTTTTATATATAGATTAAATATATCTACTTTAAACGCTCCAATTTGTGTATTTTGTTTTAATACAAATGGTAATTTCATTAAAAACTCTACATTTTCATTTGTTATATGTTGTGCATTTACTGTCACAAATATATCATTAGTAAGTTCATCATTAATATCTTTAATTTTACTAACTCCTTCAACTTGTCCTAAGTTATTGGTGTAGATAGTAGTAAAATATGGTTCTAAAAATATTACTAAATCAATTGGTGCATTATAAATCATTAAACCAATGTTGTATTTAGGCATTACAATTGGATATTGAAACTCATCGTACAAAGGTGGTGTTCCCCATTTTCTAATAAACTTCTTTGTATTTTCATTTGCCAAAGATGTCCAAGTTTCTGATTTTGTTTCTAAATTTTCAGTTGTAATTGCATGTTCAAATTGTCCACCTCTACAAGTTAAATGATAAACCAATGCACTCCATGGTTGAACAAAATCAAATCCATTTAACTGAAAACGATTGAATAAGTCTCTATCTTCACTATGTGAGTTTAATGTTTCATCATGTCCACCAACTGCCCAATAATCCTCTTTATGAATTAACCAAGGTGCAAATACTCCTTTTGTTACTTTTTCAGCATCATATGCAACATGCTCTACAAATCTATCCCAATTAGTTCTTTGAAAACCATCCTTTACATCTTCTTCTGGCCACAATCCAAAGTTCTCTACGATTTTAGATGGGTCTGCCGGATGTAATGGTGGTTCTACTCTTGTTGCCGAAACTATCAATCCTTTTTGCCATTGTTTATATAGATACAAATCCATATCTTTACCAGCTATCATATCTGCGTGATAAATAAGAATGAAATCAGTTGATAATTTATTTGCTATATTGTTATAGATTGCCGCAATTCCACTTACTCCAGTTGATACCATAATATTAGTATCACCATTTTGTATTTGTTCTTTTACCCAATCTTCCAATTCCGTATCTTCACCATCAATTCCAATATGGATTACATGGTTTTTACGATAACAATTTTCTCTAATGTATTTAACTGCATGTTTTACATAACGAAAATTGTTCTTACTCGCTATTGCGAATGTCATTTGTGGTATTAATTCTAGTGTTTCCATTTTATTCACCTTTATCAGTTACATGTCTATTCCATCCTATATGTTTACAATATCCTTCTGTGAATATCATAGCAAAGTAACCCTTTTCATAATAATATTTACTTAATTCTAATTCTCTCCCAATTTTTGCATATCCATCCCAGTCTTTAATTTTCTTTAGTGATGGGTTGAATGTAAATCCATGCCAATGTCCATCAAATCCCCATACTAATCTCCTAACACCCTTTCCATTGATATCATATGTAGGGTCTAATGATGGGTGTGGTGTATCGTTAGGGTCTCTAGTCCATACGCATATAATCTTTTCATCTAAATCAATTACATCTAAACATGCTTCTATAAATCCTTCTTTGTAAAATTCCCAATCTTCTTCCATATGAAAAACATAAGGCGTTGTTACATAACCATACGCTTTATCAATGGTTGAAACTTGTCCTATATTCGTTTCGTTATACCAAAAACTTACGGATGGGAATTTGTCCTCTAAATGTTTATTACATCCAACTATACCACTATCATCCCAAACATGAAAATATTTGAAATCATATGTATTGTATTTGAAAAAACTATCTAATGTTTTTTCTAATAAGTCAGGCCTATTGCAACTTGTACAAATTATAGTAACTTCTTTATTTTCCATTCTTGTATTTTTTTATCTAATATTGGTTTAATAACACCTTTGAAAAACACCATATGTCCATCTGATGAAGGATGTTGATCATCTTCCATTCCAGGTTGTCTATTGTATTTATTTTTATCTAGGTTTTCTCTAATGTATTCGGTCATTCCACCGTAATTACTCTCAGGCCAAAAATAATCATCATTTTTTTTACCAAATAATTTTTCTAATGTACTTTTGTATGTACTTCTGCCACATTTTAAATAATTTGCACATTCATAATCATACGAATCATTATGTTTAAATAATAATAAATTAGTATCTTTTTCTATTTCACTTAATAAGTTAATAAGAGTTTGATTTGTATTAATTTGTTCTGGATATATTTGTTGCCATCCAAACCACATTTTATAATCAATATTTTTCTTTTGCAATAATAATTGAACTAACATTATTTTAGTTAATGAATTTCTAATCATATCATCACTCAATGTATCGAAAAATGTACCCGATGAATACTCAGTTCCAAATAAATTTAAATTTGATTTATCTTTTGCATTAGTAAAATGATTAACCATATTTAATAATGCTTCTTCATCATTTTTTCCAAATACTCTAGAAAATGCTGACCATTGAACTAATACTAAATCAACATCATTATTTAAAATGTAATCAATTACATTATTACTAATTGTGGTTTGCCCTGCTGAAGATTGTGCTAAGTTTATAAATTGAATATTTTCTCTACCAAGTTGTTCAACTAAATAATCTTCAACTAAACAAGACCAAGCATACCAATTATCTTTTACACCAGCCGAAAAACTACACCCAGTTATTAGAATTCTAAATGGTTGCATAGAAATTGTTTTGTCTTTCTTGTCTTTCTATTTCTTTAATGTGTTTAATACAATATGTCTCATCTTTTGGAAAGATAGAATAGCTCTCAAATCCTTGTAATTGTTCATGTACTTTACCACTCCAAAATATAGATTGTTTGTTTTGATATAATCTACCTTGTACATCAGGAAAGTTTACCCAACCCAATTCATTTACTTGCCATCCCCATTTTTTAATATGCTCATCGGTTAATCCGTTTACAATATTAATTCTAGGAATAAAAAACATTTCAATATTTGGATTTCCTTCTAATATAAAACCTAAGTTATTTATTAATTTGGTATCTAAAATTTCGTCTGCATCTAACTGAAATATCCAATCTCCTGAACAATTTTGATTAAGATGTTGTTTGTATGTTCCAAAATCTCCATTAAGAGGATATCCAATTAATTTATCAATTTTCTTATCAAATACTAAATCATTAAGATATTCCAATACTTCAACTGTCACCTTTTGGTTATCATATTGAACAATGATTTCATCGGTATCTATTTTGTTTTCTATCAACAAAGGAAGTAAAGTTTGTATTTCCTTAATTTCATCTGCAACCGTAACTGCGTAACTTATTTTCATTTTTATAATATTTCTGTTTCGTTATTGAAGTTTTTAAATCCTAATTTTGTTTTTAATTTAGATACATCAAAATATAATTCTTTAATCATTTTTATATTTTTCTTTTTGTAGGTTCGATATACATCATATTTTTTTAAATCACTATTATTTTTAACTGATTTTTTGTAGAATGTTTTACCACTTCTATCAATTAAAATAGCTTTCCTACCGGTGTCATATCCTAAATCATCATTAAAGGTTTTATCATTATCTTCAATTTCTTTGATTAATTCTTTAGTATATTTTTGGTCTTGAATATCATCGTATAATTTTAAAAATCTGCTCAATGGTAATTCATTTAATTTTATACAATGTATTAATCCTTTTCTAGTGTTTTTTCCTAAAACTAATAATAATGGCGTTCCTGCTGCACTATAAGATTCTGTTTTACCTGTATCTTCGTATTTGTAACCATATAATCTATAAAATGCACCATTCTTTACTTCATTAATAGAGGTTGGTATTTCTTTGTAAAAATATTGCCTATAATGATGTATTTGATTCATATTGGTTTAATGTTGGTAAATTCAATGGTATGAATTGTTTTATTGTTGGAACATATTGAGTTAAAATTGTATCAAACAATTTAGTCATTTGTTCTAAACTAAAATTCTGTTTGTTTTGTTTACCTAATTGAAATGATGCGATTTTATACTTATCGTAGTTCTTATAAATATCTTTTAATTTAGTAATTGCACTACTATAATTTACATAAAACCACTTACTACCTTGTATAATAAATTGATTTTGTGCCGATGGATGAACATCTTTTAATTCACCCTCTAATAATACTGCACCACTCTTTAAGAAATCTAAATGTCCACTCCAATTAGAAGCAATCACCGGCTTACCAGTCAAACTAAATTCTAAAAGAGGTCTACCGAATCCTTCACCATGTGTAAAAGATACCATTGCTTTAACTTTTTGATGTTCGTATAACCCATGCATTTCATCTTCGGTAAACTCACCATGTAATAAATAAATTGGAGGACAACTTGTACCAAACTCTTTAGTAAGTTGTTCAATTCTGCCCGCCATATCCTCTCTATCTCTAACACTAAATCCTGCGGATGATGTTTTTAATACTAATGCCGGAGCATTCTTTTGTCCACCAAATGCGTGACAAAATGTTTTAATCGTCATACCAACATCTTTTCTATCATGTCCTAATTCACCTTGTAACCAGTGACCTGTAAATAGAAATACAAAATCTTCTTTAATTTGATCTAATTCGGTAATAGTTGGAACATCACTCGCACCAAATGTATCGTTATTAAATCCTTCAAAAAGAACTTCGATTGGTTTTACAATTTTAAATGTATTAATAACTTGTTGTGTTACATTATGTTTTTCTACATAAGCAGTATTTACTAAAACATCTTTAGAAAATTGAGATGGAACAATTATTAAATCCATTCTATTACAACCATGTATCCAATCAATAGGTGCTACTGTCGTTTCTATTCCCGCTGTGATACCGATATTATATGTACCCTTAGCTTCAAATTCGTTTGGTACTGAAATTTGAATAAACACATCTGGCTTTCTTTCAATTGGTAATCCTATTCTATCTAATATTTGTTTATCACTTTCGTTATTAGGATTTAATGCATTCATAGGTGTATTTCCCCAACGTAATGATACAATTCTAATATCGTACTTATCTAAACTTATTAAACTTCTAACTAAATCTCTACTATGGTCTCCGTAACCACTTCTTGTTGCTACCGGTCCTTGTACTACTAATAAAGGTTTTGTAATTTCTGCCATAACTTATTTTATTTTGAATAATTCGTATTTTTTTCTAGGTTTCCAATTAGTTAATGCTGTATCCATTCCATTGATTAAAGTTTGGCACATATTTTGTACACTCAATCCACCAACTCCTAATGCGAAATCTCTACCTAATAAACCTTTTTTTTTTCTTTCATCTCTACTCATATCATACCACTCTTTAATCTTATCGGCTACTTCTACAAAGTCGATATGATCTTCAAAAATATATGGTGTAGGTACTGAACCTGTAAATGAACGAGATGTTGACCAAACTGGTTTAACCCAATCACCCCACTTTAAAGTATCTTTCCATAATCTCCAATCATGTAATGAACCCCATTTAACATAATCAGATGGTCTTGTATAATCCCAATTTCCACCAACTTCATCATTAGAGAATAAGAATCCACATTGGTCTTGCATACCACCTGTCACATTTACGATAATAGGTGTTCCTGCCATAATACTTTCTGCTGTTGCTAAACCAAATCCTTCATTAGATGCTAAGTTAATTGTAACGTCTGCAATATTATAAAGGTAATTTAATTCGGTTTCACTCCATCTAGCATTATCAAATATAACATTAATTTCAGGTGCATTATCTGCAATTACTTTAGGTAAGTCCGTTCCATTTTCATCTACCGGTTGAGTGTGCATTAACAATACTGTCTTTGCTGCTTGTTCCGGTGTAAGTTTTGCTACAAACTCTTTGAATGCATAGATAACTTCAATTGGTTGTTTTCTCCTGATGTTTCGATTACTCCAATATAATACGAAATCATATGTTTTATCACCGAATATTTTTTGTTTGAAATCTTGAGGTACATCAACAACTTTATAATCTTCTGGATTAATACCATGTGGTACATAACTTACTTGCCAAGATTCAGGTTGTTTCCATCTATCTTTGGTAGTTAAACTCCAAACTCTATTTGTAATACCAAATGTTTGTTTAGAAATACAACCAATCCAATCACAACTTTCGTAGTAATCTCTATTATATTTTGGGTCTGGCAAATCATCCCAAATGTGATAAAAGAAAATAGGTGTGTGTTGTCTAATTTCATGCTCAATATCATACAACCAAATCCAATATCTTGGGTCGGTAAAGTGTAAAATAGCATCAGGTTTTTCTAACTCTAAAATTTGTCTTAATTTTTCTGCTGTACCATATCCTGATGATGGATAAATCTTTAAATATGCATCTGCTATTCCCGTTTTACCACGAACATCATCACATAAATCTAAAATCTTACCTTCTTCTGGATGTTGTACTGCTGCACCTAATTGTACCCAATCATAATGTTGTAGTGAACCCATTACTAATTGCTTACTCATATTAGCAATACCACTACTCATTCTTAAATCATCTGCTAATAACAGGATTTTCTTTTTTGCCATAACTTGTTTTGATTATTAAAATTGTGAACCACTTTGTTGTAACTCTGTATATTTTGTAATTGTTGTTCTATATTCATCATTTGTCATATAGAGGTCAATACTTCTATTAACTAATTTTTGTAATGTAACCCCATCAGTTATTGTAAAAACTTTAAAGGATTTATACAAATCCGTTAGAATTTTTACCGATGTCAATTGTGTTTTGTCTGCCATAACTTATTTTGTTTGTTTTAATTATATACATATATATAAGATTATTTAAAAAACGAACACAATTTTTTATCTTTAAATTCACAAAATCTACAATTTTTATTCTTTTCACCTGGATTAGGTTCATAGTTTGCATTCATATTATACGAACCATCCTCATTGAATACTGAATGAATAAACTCCATAAAATCTTTATACCCTCTCTTAGTTGTGTTTGTTCCATGTGCCGGTACAAATACTGAAATATGTGGAATTGGATATTCGAAATCTTTACTTACTTTTCTTTTGATAATATGATATTCTACTTTAATTTTTTCTATATCAATCTTATATTGTTCTGCTAAGAAATATTTGTATAACAATAACTGATTAAGTTTTGTTTTATCTTTCTTCATATCCTTAGTCCAACCTCTACCACTTGTTTTAAAGTCGATGATATAATATTCACCACTATCTTTGTGTTTTAAGAGAACGTCAATGAAACCCATAAAGTTGATATTATCTTTAACTTTAAGATTTAACGTTTTTTCTACACCCACTAGCTCCCAACCTTTCTTTGAGAATAATCTATCACTATGCTTTTCAAACCATAGTAAAATCTCAATACCGTCCCCATAGAACTCCTCTAATTCTTTTTTGGTACAAACTATCGTTCCTTCGGGTGCCTTCTCTTGTTCCTTAGTAAAATTCGTTCTAAGGGATTCTAATAACATACCCTTAAGGTCTAACATATTTGCTTGCTTCTTACTTACTCCGTAAAAGACAGTAAGGTAGTGTTGTAGGACTTCATGCATTGAAGTTCCAAACACGGTGTTAATGTTTGATGTTGAAGTTCCTAATTTATCAATATAGTTTAATTTATATTGATGTGGACAATTAGCCCAAATTGTGTATTGTGAGTATGATACTTTTGCCATATAGTCAAATATACGACAATTTCCTCAATTTACCAAAAAATAGTGAGAATATCAGTTACATATTATAAAAAACTATAATATGACCCTACTACCTATTAAGAAATTTTGTAATATGGGAGTACCAGGTTGTGTTGAGCCACTCATCTTATAATTGAAAGAAAATCCAAACCTTTTACTTATTTTATAGTCGAAAGATGCACCTGTCAAAAATCCCATATGTCTATTAACCATTGTTGCTCCCGTCACACTATTCCAACCTATCGGTGCAAACATAGTAAATATTTGTGGTGATATTGTTAATTTTGGGCTATACTGATATGGTTTAGTCCAAAATACTACTGTCGATGTATTCATACTATAACCAAAACCACCATGTCCATTTGGTAAAAATAAATTAATTAAACCAACATTATATCCATAAGTTCCATGTACGATATCTGGTTTAATCCATGTATATCCTAATAAGTTCATATATGTTCCATTCAAATATGCAAATGCAGTTGAATAAGAATTAATTGCGTTTAGTTGTCCGTTTTCGAAATCCATTTTTGTATATCCACCACCTAATACAAATTGTTTAAGATTTGAATATATCATTGATGTTCCACTCCAACTTTCATCACCCGCCATAGATGATTGAGATATACCGACAGTTATTGCTGCAGAATATTTACCATCTGCTCCTTGTGCTGTTGTTAAGTCAGATGCTAACAATAATGGATTTAATGCTCTTTGTTGTTCTTTCTTTTTTTTCTCCTCTTCTTTTTTCTTTTCTTCTTCTTTCTTTTTTTCCTCCTTCTTTTGGTCATCTTTCTTTTCATCTGATTTTTTACTTTCAGATTTACTTTCGGATTTTGAATCACTTTTACTATCTGATTTAGTTTCTGCCGGTTTGTCAGAAGATTTACTATCCGAAGATGCTGCCGGTTTACTATCTGATGAAGAACTACTACTTGATGAAGATGAACTCGAAGATGATGAACTACTACTTGCCGGTGGTGGTGTATCTCCCCCACTACTTGTAGAACTACTACTTGCAGGAGGTGGTGTATCAGTTCCTCCACTTGTAGAACTGCTACTTGCCGGAGGTGGAGTTGATGCCGGCGGTGGAGGTGCTGCGGCAGTTGCTGCTGAACTACTTGCTGCCGAACTTGCACTACTACTTGCGGCAGATGATGCTGAACTACTTGCTGCCGAACTTGCAGCTGCTGATGCGGCTGAACTTGCTGCTGAACTTGCAGCTTGTGCTGCGGCATTTGTTGCGGCTTGTGTTACGACAGTAGTTACGACTGTATTAACAGGACAAGCCATTGATTGATATGTTGCGTATGTAGTTTGTAACCATGCTTGCAACAATCCCAACTGAACTTGTTGTGGTGTGAATGTTTGTATTTGATTGTAAAATGAAACTACTGCGTTTCCGTTTACATATGTTGTGGTTGCTTTAACAGTCTGACCTGTACACTTATCTATAAAAGTTTGGGTATAGGTTTGTCCTATCGCTTTATTTGCGAATAAGAATGTAACAATTATGAATAAACTTGCTAACCATTTTTTCATTTATATTAGTGTCTGCCTCTAAATCCACCTCTAAATCCACCTCTAAATCCACCACCAATTCTAATAGGAACTACTACACTTGGTGCCCAATATGGATATAAAATTCCATTATAATAATAAGGTGTGTTTACATATACTTGAGTTGATACAGGAGTACCATCTGCATATGTTCTAGTTACAATTTTAACTTCTTTACCAGTACTGTCTTTTGTGATTGTTTCTGTAACACTATAAGGTCTTTCCGCTTGATAAGGTGCTACACAACCTACCATAAATACTACTGCTAATAATCCTAATACTTTTTTCATTTCTTTTCCTTTTTATTTTGAACAATCATTTCTATTTTATCATCATCTTCCTTTGTTATTGCACATTCTGCACAACAACCACCAGTTCCATGTGGTATATTAGGTGAGCCACTAAACATACTCATTATACCAGCTAAGAACAATCCTATGGTTTTAAATGGTTTCATATTAACAACCACACATTTTTAAAAATTCATCTTTATCAAAAATAACATGTTCTGCATTAAATTTATTAATCATATTATCTGCTATTTCTTTTCTATTTTCTTTATCCTTTACCATCAAAAGAAGCTCCGCTACACCGGTAACCATATCTCTATCGTTCTCATGTTCATCATATTCTTCTTTTATCAGGTCTTTAAGTTTTATCATATTATCTCCTATAATAGTGATGGTGAAATCCATGATGATGTCTTGGATTGATTGTAATACATGAACTTAATAATCCTACCACTAAAACAAAGGTAGATAATTTTTTCAATATATCCAAATTATTTTTAACTAATTCTGTTTTTTTAACACCAGAACGTCTACTTCTCATTGGTCTTTTTTTCTTTGCTGCTGTTCCCATAATTATTTAGTGAATACACCTTTTTTAACCATTTTATTTAATATATTTGCACATGCTATATCTAATGCTTTTTTAGTTGCAATTGAAATAGTAGATTGATTGAATTTTACAGGGTCAACTGTCGCATCTGAAAGGAAAGTTAATTCTCTTGTAGTTTTAGCTTCTCCCAATCCACTTGCTGCAATGATTGTTCCATTCTCCGCATCTGTAAATCTAACTTGTAAACCTATTCTTGTTACCATTAAATTTTTAACACCATTCTTTAAGTTTACTTCTTCATCTTCCGATACTGAATAATCATAACATTCAATTTCAACAAAATAATGTGCTAATCTAATTTTACCCCTACCATCCAACTTATCTTGCGAAATACCTGCCTGCGAAGCTTGAAACTGCTTAACCATACGATTTTTAATTTCAGTTTTGTCTTCTGTAAATGTAAATCGATTAAGATTATCAAGATACTCCAGTGTAATATTAGCCACACCCAAACCGACACGTTTTTCTTTAAGTTCGGGATATTGTTCGTACATTTCATCACTTATTCCACATTTTAATAATTGAATTGGGATTTGAGGTCCATCATAATTCATAAATTGTGAGATATCACTTTTTGTTTCAAACGATGCCTTAAACTGTTCTGTTTTTGTGGAACCAATTGTTTGACTATTTGCAACAAGACTTACTAAAAATACGCTTAATAATATAAATAATTTTTTCATACATTAATTTTGGTTATGATGAATAATATGATTTAAAATATCAATTGCGATATGTAAACCTTTAACTTCACCTTTTTTTAAATTTCTATATTTTGCAACTTCAAATTCATCAATAAAACCACTATTAAGTGCTTCTTCTAAACCATGTAATTCTTCGTTGTTTGCTTTTTCTGCTAATTCTACTAAATGTAAAATAGCTAATTCAATCTCCTGTTCGTTGATTGTGTTTTCGTTTTCGTTCTGTAAAATTGAGTTCTTTGCCATAATGTTAACTTTTATATAAATATACATTATTTTCTTTATCTACTAAAATTGCTGATAGGTTTTCTACCCAATCACCACTATTAACATATCTTTTACCATTTATCATTCTATCCTCTGGTTGATGAATATGTCCACACATTACTCCATCACATCCTTTTTTAGTTGCCATAGATAATGCAGTTGTTTCAAAATCATTTATATAATTAGTTGCAGCTTTAACACCACCTTTTATTTTTTGTGATATGGATTGATATGGTAAATTTCTCCATTTTCTATAATGATTATACCAACGATTAAGTGTAAGTGCAAAATCATATCCTATTGAACCTATTTTTGCCAACCATTTATACTTTGTTATAAAAACATCAATAACATCTCCATGGAAAATATAGTAACTCTCCATAGAATTATGTAAGTTAAGAACATAATCTTCTCTAATTTCCACTCCACCAAAATGGTTTCCCATAAATTCATGTAAGAACTCATCATGATTTCCTCTTATCCAAATAATTTGTGTTTTGTTTGAAAGCTTTAGTAGTTTAGATATAACTTTAGTATGTTGTTTTTTCCATTTAGCTCCTCTATTGATTGCCCATCCATCTATAATATCTCCATTAAGAATAAGGAGATCAGTTGGATGTTTTTCAATAAAATCTAAAAATTCTTCTGCTTTACTATCTTTTGTTCCTAAATGTAAATCCGATACGATTACTGCCTGATATTTCATGTCCAATAGTTGTGATGTTGTTTAAAGAAATTTGTGTTGTTTCGATTGATATAGCATTTTATACTGATTAAAAACATATAGAAAAATCCTTTATTTTTAAATCTTCTTGCCGATGTCCATACTCCTTTGGTATTATGTATTTTCATTACATCTGCTTTTTGTGATACCCAATAATCTTCTGCAAATAAATGTGTTTCATCATACCCACCGGTTTTCCAATATGCTTCAGTTTTCCATAATTGAAATCCACCTATGGCAAATGGTGTTCCTAACCAATTACTCATTTTTTGTTGAATATCAAATAAACGAAATATCCAATTAAACCCTTCTTCTGTTTGAAATGGAACTGTCACCAAATCTGTATTATATGCTAAACATTCACCTAATACAAATCTATTTTGCAACATTATATCAGCATCTAAAAAAAGAATATAAGGTGTAGTTACTAATTTACTACCGTTTAAACGTGCTTTAGCTGGAAATCCACCTTCGATAATTTCAATATTTAAACAATACTTAAAATCTCTTTTAACATAATATAAAAAATCTAAGCTATCACCTTCATCGGAAGTATCTGCAATAATAACTCTAGTTCCTGCGAACCCCACTTGCTTTGCAATAAATCCAATACACTCATATATGTTATCCTTTTCGTTTTTACACGGTATTACTATTGTTAATAAGTTATTCATAGGTATAAATAAAAAACCCCCACTAATTGTGAGGGTTTCTAATGTTAATTAATTATTAACCTAATTCTTCAGTTGGTGCTGCCGGTGTTGTTGGTTCATCTGCAGGTGCCTTCTTACTGAATTTGTCTAAACTATCAGCACCCATACCGATTGCAGTTATAACCATTACAGCATCAACTAGCTTATCAGATGGAGCGATATCTTTAGCAGAATAGCTATTCGCAATCATAGTGATACATAAAAATAATGCACCAAAAAATGCGATAACTGGTTTTACTGAAATTGCACCTCTTTCATCTTTGAAAAGGTCAATTACCCATTCTTTAAAAGTCATCTTGTTACTCCTTTATTGTTTGTTATTGAATACTACCATTGAGCAGGCTTCTCTTTGAACTCATCACCTTCTTTCTTTTTAGGTTTTGGTTGTTCTGATTTTTCTGCTTTTTTTACATCTTTGTCAGCCGGTCCTTTTTCTTTAATAATAACAGTCTTACCTGCCGCTGCTTGTTGTTGTGCTGGTATGTTGATGTTAATACTTTGTGGTTGAACTTGTTTGTTTTCCCCTTCTTTTGGTTTTTGTAAGTATGTCATTAAAAATGCACCACCTGCCGTTACCAATGTTCCGACAGTTCCTATAATAGTTTTTTTCAAACCACTCATAGTTCCATCATTGTGTTTTTCGTTTTTAGCCATTGCCTCATCCGGCGTTTGCTCTTTTTTTGCCTTTGCCATAAATTATTATATTTTGTTAAAATCTGTTATTGCCAATAAATTACCTTTACTATCATATACTGCCAATCTATAAGCTGCTGTTGGTAATGCTGCTGCATAAACCGTCAATATATTATCTCCACTTATTACATCGGAAGTTGATTTAGATACTACTCTATTTGCAATATCTAATATTTTTACAGTCACAGTCTGTGCTGCATCACTTTTAACATTCATTTTAACATCAGTTGTTACGAATGTTGTTTGTAATGCTACACCTACCGAAGATGTAATTGTTAATGGATTTTGTGCAGGATTAGATACTACTGAATCGATTGATTTTCTACAACTCAATGCGATTAAAGATACTAAAAATCCTAATCCTAATATTTTATCTATTCTTCTCATTTTAATTTATTATTATTGTTGTTTTACTTATTTTATTTTTTGTAACATCTTCCAATAACAGATATAAATATTTACTTTCTATTCCTTTAGTGTATATTTTCTTTTTATTTATTCCAATTTGTCCATTAAATCTTTCTCTTGTCACAACTTGGTTGGTAATTGTATCGGTCAAACTTAATGTATACACCCCATCTTTAGTTAAATTGAATTGTATTTCCTGTCCATTTGTAATACTATTTTGTGCATTATCAAATACATTATTAGTTTTTACTTGTACCGGTGCTACTAATACTTTTTGACAAGATATTATAAAAATGATACAACAAGCTATTATAATTTTAATCCATTTCATTAGTTTACCACCACTTTTAATTGTCTTCCATTTTGATTAACTGCATCCGTTGCACCTATTGATATTAACCCCAATATATTATCTAACTTTGTATTAGCTAAAAATGATAGTGTGTATTGTGTTGTATTATCCAAAGTACCACCATTTGTAAGTAATGAACCTACACTAATATAAGTACCCTTATCAGTTGCGTAATTAGTAGGTGAACCTTTTGTAGTGAACTTTACTCCATTAAACTTTAACAAAGAATTATCATAGTTTAATTGGAATTGTGTACCAACTAAAGATTGTGTCAATGGATCTATGGTAATATATGCGTAAATACTATCACCCACCATTTCAGTTAAGATAGATGCATTGATTTGATTGGTAATACTCGTTGATTTTAATGCCATTGTTGTATAACTATTCGATATAGGTGTTGTTGAATGTGATAAGTTTACATCACCTTTCCATGCTACTGCCAAATTTAATGTATCGGTTGATTTACCTGTGTTTATATCAAATGTATATGAACTACCCAATGGTAATGTAAATCCATTCCAATTAGATTTACCAATCATATCGTATGTTGATTGTGGTATAATTCTTAATGTTTTATTTAAATTGAATGTATCTACTAATGGTTTTGCACCTGTCAAATTTTGTAATAATAAAAAACAATCTGTTTCATTGAATATACCATCATTATTAATATCCGCATTTTGATATTGAATACCATATGTAAATTCATTTCCACTTTGATTACCAAATAAACCAACATTTGCTACTTCTTTAAATGCCAAATACACATCCGAAACCGTTACAATGCTATTATATAATGTTGTTAAATTGTTTGTAGTTGATACCGATATTGTTTGTGGTTTGTAGATTTGATTTGCTGTAAATCCTACATTACAAGAGAATGCATAATTACTATATCCTGCATTTCTTATATTTGAATTATATGTTGAACTACCATCTGTTACTTTTGGTAGTGTTGATGGAATAGTATAATGTGCCCAATAGATATCACTACTTTGATATGTTACCGGTCCATTATATACATCCAATATTGAAACACTATTAACTGTCGATGGTGTTGTGTTGCCAAATTCTCTTAAATCTATATAAAGAGTTGTTGTTCCATTAGATATATTCACATAACTCCATTCGGTTTGTCCGGCGGTAATTCCTGCTTTATATCCATTTACAATTTTATTACTATCTAATTGATTTGTAATATCAACCGTACCTGTTGAACTCAATGTATTTCCTACTGAAAATTTAGTTGCATCTATATTTGTATTGAAATTAAAATCAACCAATCCCTTTTTAGTTGGTGATGCAGGTGGAGTTGAATATACTTCATCTCCTTGAGTTGTGTATGTTGTTTGTGAAGGTCTTTTCCAAACTAAATACATACCCCATCCACCACCCCAGTTTTCAAATCTTGCCATAAAGGTATAAGATTGACCTGCGACTAAATTTACCGAACCATATCTATAACCACCAAATCCATGTGGTCCATAATAAGATATTACAACATTTCCATTCAAAGAAAAATCTACACCATCATCTCCATCAATACCAAATATGTATGTTCCCGTTTCTTTTGGGACAAAATATCCAGTTATTTTAATACCAGTATAATTGGCCCCATTGGGAAGTCCAGAAGGTTGCCAACTACCATTGAAATATAATGTTTTTGCTGCTGTTGATGTTCCACTTGCATAAATCGTTGCACCCTTTGTAACATCAAACATATTAACAAAATCATTTGCATTATTAGCATATTGGCCTGCTCCATTACTAATAATATTATAGACCGTATAATTCAAATAACCCACTCCTTGAGAGTAGGTTATTATTGAACTAATTAATAAAAATAATATAAGAAGTAGTTTCTTCATTACTCAATATTCAGGTTAATTTTATTACCACTTGCATCAACTGCATCGGCTAGTACAAAGAAAAATAAACCTGCTGTATTTGATAAAGGAACTTTTGGTGTAAATGTTAATGTATACGGAGTTCCTGTTTTAATTCTAGCAGTTTTAATTTGGTCAATTGAACCAAATGTTAATCTTCCGTTATTGTGAGTTGAGAAGTTTGTTATCGTGCTTCCTGCATCAAATGTTACATTATCTAAACTCAATTTAGTAGAATCATAATTCATAATAACTTGTAAACCTGCTAAGTTTTGTTTTGTTAAATTTGCAGTTAAGATTACTTTACCATTTACAATTGATGAATTGATGTTTAAGTTTGCGGTATCTAATGGAGCTGGTTCGTATGCCAATGTTGCATTAGATGCTATTGCAAATGATTTAATTGTAGCGGAAGCTGTTGGTATTACTTTATCAGAATTTGTATAAACACCATTATTAATACTTACATTAATTTGTGCCGGTGATGGAGATTCATTAAATGCCATATCACCACCCCATGCATATACTGCGTTGACTGTTTGATTTGGTGAAGTTACATAAATTCTATAAGTAGGTGTGCCATCTAACCAACTTTGATTTAATAATCCACTATGCCATGCTATATTTGTTGCAGTTGATGTCGGGATATTTGCTACTGAACTCATATCTTGCCCCATTACATATGCAAATAAATAATAAGGGTCTTTTTCAGTAAATGCAGTATCACCTTTACCAACCATACCAATCATTTTTTCCAATTTAGGATATGTCCAATATGTTTGTGCACCGGTAATATCGGTTTGTGAAATGCCTAAGAATGCTTTATATGCATCTGCAACAGTCACAATATTATCCATAAATGTTTTTTGATAAGCTGGAGTAATAAATACACCAACACTATCACCCACTTTAATACCAGATGTGAATGTTACCATACCACTTGCATCCAATGAACCTACTTTAATTGGTTGTTGAGTCCAATCAATACTACCATCTGCTTTAACATGCATCAATTGAACATTGTGTTGATTAATATTTGTATATGTTGATGGATATAATACTTTAATAGTAAATGCCGATGTTGCTCCTGTGACAGTTCCTAATGAAAGTGTAGATTGTGTTGTTGTTACACTTGATATGTTTGCTCCAGTTGCACTATCCAACGCATATGCTAAATCCAATTTGTGAACATTTGAATAAGAAGCGATATCTTTTAATACAAATTTTTGAGTTGCTAATGTTCCTGTAATTGCTTTATCCGTTCTTTGAACTGTCAATTGTCCAACATTGTTTCCAGTTGTTGATACATAATTCCAAGGAGTATGTCCATATTGTCCATACAAATCAGTTGTTGCTGAATTTGCGTTTGGATTGAATATATAATTTGTCCACTCATAAAAATATGTTTGAGTAGAGTTACCTTGTCCAAATGTCGTGCTGTTAGATACCATACTCATTGCTGTTGAATTGTATTGGTATCTCAACCACACATATCTTGCTCTGGATACACCACTCACATTATAAGTTACCGTAATGGTATCACCAACTTTCAAATTAGTTGATGGTGAGTATGATTGGTTAATTACTAATTGACTAAATGATGATATAGATATTAATAAAAATACCCCTACCAATCCTAATAATTTTTTCATTTATTTCTCCGATAGTTTTGTGATTAGCTTGTCACAACCTTTTTTAAGTGCATTACTTAAACTTGTTTGATTGAAACTACCACCTTCGTCAACTATCAATGTGCTCATTGAAATTTCAGATGAGGACTCTTCTACTATAACTACCTTATCCTTTTTACCTTGAGATTTTAATACACCTCTCAAACGGATAACAACTTCCGCTTCACCACTATGTAAAACGGAAATATTTTTCTTTGTATTTAAAACATCTAAAAAGATGATTTGAACTGATAATTTGTTTGGTGCATTTGGAGATAAATTATATCCCTTATCTTGTAAATATTCTTCTAAAATATTCTTAACACCAAATTCTAATTTTCTATTACCAGCTAACTTACCTATTTTAACTTCGTTAGTTACACTTTCTACCCAAATTTGTTCATCTGCATTATACCAAATGTTACCTGGACTATTTTTGAATGTTCCATCAAATTTCCAGCTAAATTGATTTGCTAATGATTGTTCTTGGCCTTCCCCACCAAAAAAATGCAAACCAACTGCATATAATGAAAAACATAGTGCAAATATAACCCATGCACCAAATAAACTAAGGATACCTATTTCAAAATAGTGTTTCCAATCAATTTTTAATAACTTTGCTTTCATATGTTAACTCCTTTTACCTATATAAGTATAAAGGAACATATGATTATTATCAGATTTTTAATTTTAAGGATGTTATCAATTTCTTTTCGATACCATATTTGTTGCAAATATTAAGAATTTGTTCTCTACCATTTTTAGTTGAATATAAAATTTCCAAATAATCATTTGCTTCTTTTGTTGAACATTTATATTCTTTAACAATTAAATCAACTATCCAATCTTCGTAATCATTTGCTTTTCTACCTTTAATATATTTTAAATAATATTTTTTAGGTGGAATCATATCAATAAAAAAACGATAAAAATATTCATTAGGTAAAGATTGAATATATGGCTGAACATCTGCTATCCATTCTATCCAATCTGGGTTCATTGATAGATACCTCTGAATAATAAAATTGCCAAACGTTTTTTTATCATCATCAGAAATATTTTTCCAATAATTTGGGTCTTGATATTCAGTTACAGCTGAGATATGGTCAAATAAACCCAATCTCTTTGCTGTAACTTCTTTTATTTCTTTTTTAGTTTTCGCCATTATCTGGTCTTAATTCTTTTGGTAATAAATCTTCTAATACTTCACCACAATCAATACATAAATAAATTTCTACTGGAATAACTTGTTCCTTTCCACTTGCACTTGCTAATGCACTTTCTTTTCTAAAATGTAATCCAGGTGAAAAGAATTGTCCTCCACATTTACATTCAATTGCGGTTGTTTTACTTAAATCTGCTGGTGCTTGTTGTGATTGCCCTAACTTGCTTAAATCCATTGGTTGCATAATATATGTTTTATCTAATTACTAATAATAAGTCCATTTCTCTACACATAAAGTAGTCCTTATCTCCTAACTTAATCTTTTGTACTGCCATTTCACTTGTTGGTAATAATACTTTATCACCTACCTTTACTGTCATAGGAACTTTAACACCACCCTGTGTATAAACCCCGTCACCCGTTGCTACTACTTTTGCAATTTTGTTATCACCTGTTTTTACTGAATCTGGGATAATAATACCACCAATTGTTTTTTCAGTAACTTCAATCTCTAATAATAATCTATCTCCAATTGGTTTTGCTAATTGAAACTCTTTATTCATATTCTTTATTTTATAATGTTAATAATTGCTATAATTGTTGCCATAAAACATATTTCTTTATCTATAACCAATGCATCTCTAAATTGTCCTTGTGATAATTCTAAGATTACATTTGCTGTATTTCCATTTGCATAATCATCTAATCTTTCATATAATGCTGAATAAAGTTCTGCAAAATCATTTACTTTATTGTCCCCCACCAATTGTCTAATTTGTCCATATGCATTTCGTTTTTCATCACCACTTGCCAAAATATCTACAATTTTATTTTTGAAATCTGCTTGCAATATAGTTTGTCTATCTACCTTTAATTCACCTTTAGATGATTGTAATTGGCAGGTATTCATAATTCTTCTAATATCTGGATAAAAACTACTAATAATATCTGCTACATCTTTTATGTCATACTTAATACCCTCTTTTGTTAGGATATCAGTTACATGTACAGCCACTTCTTTTTTAGAAGGTGGATTTACTGCAAAAGTTTGACAACGGGATAAAATTGGTTCGATAATTTTTTCATGGTAGTTACAAGTTAGAATAAATCTAGTATGTCTACTGAATGTTTCCATTAAGTTACGAAGGATTGCCTGTGCGTTTGGTGTCATATAATCAAACTCATCTAATATAATGATTTTGAATCCTTTGAAACCTGCACCACTTGCAAAATTCTTTACTTTATTTCGTACTGTCTCAACATTGTTTTCATCTGATGCATTTATTACCATATAATCACATTCAATTGTGTTTGCTATGATTTTTGCCAATGTTGTTTTACCTGTACCTGCTTTACCATAAAGAAGTAAGTGTGGAACATCATTATTATCTAAATAAGATTGTACTTTTTCTTTAAGTAAATCGTTTCCTATATAATCTTTTAATGTTTGTGGTCTATATTTTTCTACCCACAATGTATTTTCTTGTTTTGTTGATTTGTCTTGTTCAAAGAAACTCATAATTTATATTTTATTGTTTATTATATCCTCTAAGATAGTATTATTTTCTATATATTCCAAACATTTAGCTCTATTTTTCTGTGCTACTATTTTACATTTATCTAACATTAATTGATATTCATTTTCATCCATATCTGCAATTCTTAATACAATATCTTTAAGTTTTTTGATTATAAATCTTTCCTCACTCCATAAATCAGTATAATTTATATTCAATTCATTTTCATATGTTTCAAATCCCATATGTTGTAAAAAATCATATGTAACTTTATCACATATAATAAATGGCTTTTCAACTAGTAAATCATCTATTGTTTTTTCGGTAATATTACAAAATCTTTTTTCATTGTTAAGATAATGTTCATTTATATTTGACTCAAATAATATTTGAATATCAGATGAAATTGTTACATCATTTAATTTTTCAGAACTGCTATGTTGTTGATTTCCTATAATCAATGGATGTGTATTTGCTACTGAATTTCCTAATCTTTTTAGGGTTTCAAATTCAAATTCATATGTTCTTAGTCTATCCTGATCATTATGTTCTGTTGCAAATGTATATAGATAATTCATTCTATTTACATAATAATCGCTTAATCTAAGATAAATTTTAGGATGTTCATAGTTTAATAATGAACGAAATAATTCAATTCTTTCATCTTTATCTGCAAAATTTCGTATACATAAATCTAATCTATATTCTTTTTTTAACTTTTTAAATAAATCATTATGATGGAAATGTGAAAATATGATTTTATTTGCCATAAATGCTCTAAGAATATATCCAAAATCAAATTTTTTGTTTGATTCTTCAATTCTAAGTGTAGTAAAAAAAATACAATTAGATTTATCTCTTATATGCGGATAACCATCAAATATGTTATATGGTTCTAAATTAGCAGTATCAAATATATAAAACTTAAAATCATTTCCTTTATTTGCAATTCTATTATGTACTTTATTTAAAGAATTTGCAATTATATGTACCCCCGGATTATCAAAGTATTTATAATCTGGATCATATGTGATTCCTAAATTTTTAAAAAAATTGTTTTTAAATTCTTCTAAATTAGAGCGTAATTGGTGACCTATTTCATGTGATGGCTCTAAAACTAAAATTTTAGAATAGTCATCCCAGTATTGTGTATTATAGAATAATGCTCTATATACATGCCCATGTAAATCATCATGTAAATAAATCATATTATTTTCCAGTTGAACCGAATCCACCTTCACCTCTTTCGGTAGTTGTTAATTCGTTTACTTCAATAAATTCTACGTTTGGATAAGGTACGATAATCATTTGAAATATTTTATCACCAACATTATATTTGTCAGAACCTTCTCCTTGTATTTTTCTAAATGTAGCTTGTAATTCACCTCTATATCCACTATCAATTACACCAACTGAATTACTTAAACTCAATTCTGTATTTCTGATAGATGAACGTGGATATACTAATCCTACATAATTCTCTGGTATTTCTACTGCAATATCCGTTCCGTATGTGATTGAATAATACGTTTCATTTATTATTTTAGTTGCTACAAAATCTAACCCAGCATCACCTGCTTTTGCGTATTTTGGAATAACTGCATTCTCACTTAATTTCTTAATATTAACTTTCAAATCGTAATTAAACATTCCGAATTTCATTGTATTATGGTTTATAAAATATAAAAATTGGTTCGTATTTGTATGAAGTTCCATCTAATTTCATAGAGTTCTTCACACCACTTAAATCTACACCTGTCATTGGACTCATTGTCATTCTCAATTTACCTTTGTATTCCATTCCTAACTCTGTAAGAATATCAATACTATCTTGTTCTAAAGTAAACCACTTATCTTTACCCACTTTAATATCTGCAATGTTCCAACAAATGTATCTATCATTTTTAAGATATTCAAATGCAGTTGTAAGTGTAGGTCTTAAGAAACCATCTCTCCAACTTTCATACGAATTGAATTTCTTAAATGATTGTGTATCATCATCTGAATATCTTTCTCTATCAAAGTATGGTGGAGAAGTAAATACAAAATCTAATTGTCCTTTATACTTTTGAAATCTAGGATCTTCTGCTATTATTTCTGAACCAGTTGTAAAGATTTCATATGTATTCTGATGTCCCCAAAATGGATTTGCAACACCAGGTACTTGTGTATTAAAGAACTCAGCTAAGTATTCATAACGAGTCTTTCCTATTTCAGGTATTTGGTTTTCAGTATTAGGGTCATTTCCAATGTAGTGAATATTTCTATCACCTACACTTAATGCTCCTAATATTCTACCACCCCACCCACTTGAAGGGTCATAGATATTGATTTTATCCTGCCCTTTAATGTGCTGAGTAAATCTTTCGTATAGATACTTTGCTGTTAATGGTGGGAAGTTTACGGCTGGTTGAGAACCCATACCAATTCGGAATGCGGCTGTTGCTTCAGGAAATATTCTCTGACCCAATGGGTACACCCTGATTTGAATTGGTTGTTTAGGTAAATCAACTAAATTATCAATGTTCTCACCCCAATCTGCTGTTTTTAGGGATGCGATATGTTTATATTCTAACACACCACTTTTGTATAATTCTCTTACTTCATCTGCTGAAATTGGTAAACTTGGTATTCTACTATCTGCTTGTGATAATGCAAATCCTAATCCCTCTGCTTTATCACCACTTTGCCATTTCTCAATCCACTCCTTACCTGTTGTTAAGTGTGAATTATGAAACTCTGGATTATCTTTATGTAGAGTTTTAGAGAAACGATACATACCATCTTGTCTTGTCAATCTTCTCATTTGTTTTGTGAATAACTCTAAATAGTCATCCGATGCAAATATTTCGTAGATAGATGGTTTTGGTTTATCGTATGTACTACCACCGATAGCAGTTTTGTACATAGCAGGAAAGAATTGATTTACTGGAGTTGCAAACTTATTGAAATTGAATATTACTTCATTTCCATCATCATCTTTTTCCTCAAACTTAGTTATCTTATAACCTTGTAGTTTAGAAAAATTCTCAATGATTTCTGCTTCATTAACACCAATCTTAGGAGGAGCACCAGTCTCATCCCATTGTTTCAATGCAGTTTTCTTAAAGTTGGCTACCCACTTTTCGAAATCAGGGAATGACATCTCAAGCACTTGTTCGTACTTGAGATTCATTTCCGGGTCATAGAACCAATCACTTCTTTCGTAAAAATATTTCTTTGTATAATTCATTATGCAGATAACTGAACTTCAACTAAATAATACTTACAAACGAAATCATCAATGATGAATTGAATGTGAGCTAAACCTTTTGTTGAAACTAACAATTTAGCAGATGTTGCTTCTTTGTTTGCAGTTAAAATTTCTTTTAGATACTTTGCAGAGAATGAAATAGGTTTAACCTCAGTTTCATAATTATCTGCTGCTTTAAATGTAATTCTGTTTGAGTTTACATTTGAGTAACCCATAACAATATTCAAATTACCTTTTTCAGTTAAGACAGTGAATGTATCAACATCACTCAATGCGTTCTTAGCTTTGATGAATTTGTCAATAAACTTACCATCTAAATCAATCTCCACATCAAATGGTGGTAATGATTTTAATTCAGGAACATTTGGAATAACACTTAAATCAGCTAATTGATATGCCGCTTTAATACCATCTGTACCTAAACCCAATGCGATAGATTTATCCTCTACCTTTTGAACTTCTAAATCAACATCATCACCTAATACTGATAACATTTTATTTAAGTTAGAAGTTGTATAGATACCTAACTCAGCTTGTTCAAAGTTAAAGTTATCTAAAGTGATTTCACCTAATACGGTCTTATCATCTGCGATAAAACGAGTATTCAATTTTTGTCCATCGGTAGTCCAAGCTACTGATTCAACCAATCCAGCTAAATTGTATTTGCTGATAAAACGGGTAATTCTTGTTTTGTTCATTTTGTTTATGTTTTATTTATATGTCTAATATACGAAATTATTTTCAATCTACCAAATTAAAAGGAGAAAAATTCCTCTAATTTCTTTGAACTGAATGATGATTTTTCCCAACCTAATGCTTTGTAGAAATCATCCATTTTATTTTCTAATTCTGCTTCAAATATTCTATCTACATCAATATATTTTTTGATAAAATCTAATATTTCAGGTGGGTCTTGATAACCTTTAAATGCGGCAGTATCTAATCCTAATGGGTTTTGTTTAAGATATACCCATTTAATTTTATCACCATCTTTCATTGGTTCATATTTGAAAGGGCAATTAAAGTGTTTAAGTAATCTATTGTAAGTGATACCTGCTTTAATATGTGCAGGTGTTCCCTTCTCAAAATCACCTAATTGTTTATTCTTACCACCTCTATCATATTTACTAATTTCTTTTACTGCTCCACCTTTTGCAATTACTGAAACATCCAAACTAGCTAATGATGATTTAAATTCTGCTAATTCAGTATCTACTGCTTCATTTGATTTACCCTGTAGAATATCTCTCAACATTCTTGCCATAAAATCTTGGAATGCTTTAGGAAATGAGGAACGAACCACATCCAATCCTTTTACATCCAATTTATCCGTTGGTAATCCATTTGCGGCAACTATCCATTGTGCATATCTTTTCTTTGCAATCCATATACCCGCTTTACTGATATACTCTTTCTTAATTTCAAATCTATGTTTATTGATATTAAAGAATTTAACTGCCATTATATCGTAGAACTTATTAAGAAACTCTTGTACCTCACCTGCTATTTCATCAATCTTTTCTGCCATCATTGTATCATCAAACTCTGCCCAATTAGGAAAACGATGCTTAACTAATGGAAGTGCTGAAAAGAATACTGAATCCGTATCGATATAAATGTTGTAATCGTCATTAGTACCTAATTCTTTATTGTATTTAATATTCACCATTTTTGCGGTGTTCTTAATTACCGTTTGACCTGTTGTAGTTACTGCTGCTGCGTTATCCACATCATAAAAACGAAATGCCGGTAATCCTAATACTCCATATAAAGAGTTCAATAAGATTTTTTGTACTAATTGCCTTTTTGCATAAAATGCGTGCTTAGCTTTATCCCCTTCTTTACCATATTTTTTCTCTAATTTACGGAACTCCACACGTTGAGAAAACCATTCATCTAATATATCTGCAATTAGACCTGGTTTATCTTGTGTATAAAGAACTCCATTTGAGGATATGGATAGATTTTCCTCCGTTAATTCCTTTCTTAATTCTTCAGTTGTATAATTAAGGGCTGTGTTTTCTATATTCCATACTCTATAATCACCCTTAACAAACGCTTCTGCATCAAAATTAGCAATCTTACCCACCTTTGTTTCAGGTGAGATGTTCAAACTCATAATAATTGAAGGATATAGTGATGTTAAGTCCAAGTCATATAACCAATCATATTTACCTGGTATCGGGTCTTTTACATATGCTCCAATGAAACCTTGCTCACCACTCTCTTTTAGAGCCTCCATTTGTTCCCTTCTATCTGATGGTTTATTTGGTGCTACTAAATTTCTTTTCTTTAGATAGTTTAAACATGCTCCTTCTAAATACTTTGATGAATATACATAATCTTCATATGGAACGTGTCCGGCGTGACAAATACCTCTACATAAATCAATGAATTGAAGTTTTTTATCCATATCCACAACCAACTCAACGTCCACAATGTTATATTCAATGAATTTTTCAATATCATCTCTAAATAAATCATCCAAACTTCCTACATATTCAATTTTTTCTCTACCTAATTCTTTTTTTGCAATATAATTTAATGTATATGAAGGTTCTAATCCATAGTTATAATTCTTATATAATGTAATATAATCTAAAATAGATACACCTGCAAATGTCCATTTTTTTCTGTAAGGTGAGTAAAATCCATCTCTAATTGGTGATAGTCGATATGCGTTCTGTTTACCTAATACATTTACTAAACGATTGAATAAATACGGAATATCAAAGAAATCTATATTCCAACCGGTAAGTATTGTTGGATTAATATATTCGTAAATTGTTAAGAAAGCATTAAGTAATTCTCTTTCACTCTTAAATGCTTTAATAACTCTATTATCTTTTTTAATTGTAGATTGTAACTTACCCTCTTTATCTAAAATTAGAGCGTAATAAGTATCGGTTGCACCATCATGCATTGCAATTGCCGTTATTTCATTTTCTGCTTTTTCAGTTGAAGGTAATCCACTTTCCATTTCTACCTCAATATCAAATGTCATAACCACATGTCCTTCCGATGGAATATCACTTTCTGAATATAAATCTACTAAGATACGAGTTGTTTCCGGCACATCAGTTTCGTAATATGCGGGGTCATCCTTTTGGAACTCATAGATTTTGGTAACTTTCGTTCCATCTAATGCAGTTGATTGACCTCTTTCTGCCGGTGCGTAGGCGTAATTAAATGTTTTGTAAGGGAATGTTTGATAACCTAATTTATCATCCCATAAATGGACTAAATCCTTTCCTTTTTGTAAATAGACGTTTTGATACATATGTTGTAAAGATAACGAATAACTTTTAAACTACAAAATTATTTTATCTTTAATTTGAACTTCTTACCGGATGGTACTGAATAGATTGCAAATATAGGAGTTACTTGAAATTGTAAATCTCTCATTCTATTAGTATATGCTTGCCATCTACCTCTTTGTAAATAAGCAATTGTCATATGAGGTCTGTAATCCGGATATTCGTTTGAGTTTGGTAGTTTCATTAATAGGTGGTTTGCCTTTTTTAAACCATCTCCACTTGCATCCATTTTTAATACATCATACTCACCATTCTCAAATACTGAAACATTACTTAATTGAATATCTCCAAAGTGAACATTATCTAAAATTTGTTGAACTATTTGTGGAGTGACATTAGAATGTAACCCATATAATAGAGTTACATGTGGTTCGGTTTCTTTACCATACTTACCACTACCATCATCGTAGATATCCTTATCATCTATTAACGAAGACATTTGAGTTTCATCAAAGTCAAAATATAACATTACACATCCATACTCATATGGACCACTTTCAATTTCTTTTAATAGTTTCTTTAGTTTTATCATATTATTTTTTGAAACATATCAATTATGATTTGTTTATTTTTTAATGTATTTTCAATATCAAATATTAATGCAATTCTATGTTTTTTGGATAAATTGTGAACTTTATGTTTTAATTGAATATCAAAATGGTATATGTTTCCAGGAAACATTACAAATTCATACACATTATCATCAATATCAATATAAGATAATACATTTTCAAAACTAATTATTGGCATTATAAATCGTAATTTATCACTATCAAAATTATCAATATGCCAATCTATATTTTTACCCGAAGATTGAAAATGTATTTTATAATTTTTTAAAGTAAAAATTGAGTTGAAATAATCAAAACATATTTTTTGCTGAGGGTGTTGTTCAAAAAAATTAAAATCATTAATATAATCATTTACACTATCATGTTTAATAGGTTTTATTATATTACTATTATAACATTCTAATTGAATATCTGAAAAATTAAATGGATATGATAATTTATATAACATTAACTTACTTTAAAATCTTCTTTTAATTTTTGTAGGAATAAGTCAATACCTTTTTTATGATTCTCTGCCCAATCTATCGGATCACCACTATCACTTATATATTTGTATGAAGTAAAATCAAATCCGTAAATCTTACATACCTTTGCAATTGAATATGCTTCCATATCACATATTTCAGATGGTTTCTTTTCAAACTTATCCTGTGTGTAACAAACTGTACCTGTTCCAAATAAAATAGCATCATCATTACTTAATTTTGGATAAATAACATCATCGAAAGGTGTGATTGTTTTTTTGGCAAATGGTCTTGCATCAATATCATTTTGAACAAATGTTTTACACTTAAATAATTGTCCAAACATAGCTTCATGTGCTCCTGCTGAACCATAGTTAATAACTATTGTTTCTGATGGTGATATGTTTTCAAGTGTTTGAGTAGCTTTGATGGCTGCGTTAATTTTACCAACTCCTGTATAAATAACATCAACTCCCATAGGCGCCTTTTCTACTGGAAACTCACTTGGTAAAGCAACAAATAATTTAATTCTCATACTCATAAATATATACTATTTTTGGAACATATCCCATTTAAGAATAACTTCTTCTGTAAATTTTTTATAGTTGCAAGAACTAACATGTCCTGTGTGTCCTATTTTTTTATCTATTAGGGCTTTTTCCAATTCTTTTTTAGAAGCAAATCCATCATACTCCATAAAAAGTGGATTATATTGTGTTTCTGTACTTTCTAATTGGTTTCGTATTGCCCACTCAAATACTCCACCTTTTTTATGTAAACCATATTCTTCAAAAAACCAACAATACTTATCCCAATCAATTGAATTATAAAGATATTGAGTGTAAGGATATTTATCAATTCTAAATTCAGTTTCATTCCAAGTATTAAAAATATTTTTATCTTCAAATAATCCTTTAATCGTAGAATATCCATTGTTATATCCACCTGGCATTAAACCATAATCATATTTAAGTGAAAATGAATTATGCATAAAAAATGTTTTTAATTTAATTCCATAATTATCACAAAATTGAATTAAATAATCAAAATATTCTAACCATTCAAAATATCTACTTTCGTCATTGTATATTGTTTGAAAATAAGATTGATTGTATTTGTATGCATTACTATTACTTTTTTCTAAAGAAGAATGTTTCATATTTGGAATTGCAAAATTTATCCAATAACCATTTTGGCCAGAATATTCTTTTTCTTTAATGAAATCATTTACATAATCTTTATGTTTTTGAATTTCAATATATGGTGTAAGTTCGTTTGAAATAAAATGTGACCTTCTAAAATAAGAAGACCATTGAATAATCATAGATATTTTTGAAGGATTAACTCCTGAAGCAATGAGTTCCTTTGCTTTATATAATGCACTTCTAGCAATTAATGAATTATTATTGCCTGGGTTTCCCATATTAAAAATCTTAATATTGGGATTAAAATGTTGTAACCAATGTGGATAATACCAAAATTGTTTACTATCTTGCATAAATTCATCATCTTTTCTTTCATGATTAACTCTATATGCAGATGTAAAGGAACAACCTGATGTAATTAAATACTCCATATTTTTTGTTGCTGTAGCGGTAGGAGTCGAACCATACAAAGGGAGATTCGGAAAGTAACATAATCGCTTGCAAGCTGGTGGTCAACCCCATATT
>Ga0007805_1000002_pt1 | contig 116037 bp, 103 predicted proteins | sample CryBogCBE24Aug09_FD_71231 | JGI IMG/M metagenome (GOLD analysis project Ga0007805, IMG submission 71231) | Freshwater microbial communities from Crystal Bog, Wisconsin, USA - CBE24Aug09 | ecosystem: Environmental > Aquatic > Freshwater > Lake | place: Crystal Bog, Wisconsin, USA | collected... | reverse complement strand
TTCAATAATTTCTCTTTGATCGTTTGCCCGCATCGATAAGAACGGTTCGGTGTATGTGTTAAGCCCTACGATATGCTTAAACATTAGATGCTTCATACCGAATAAGATATGAAAATCTTTTTGTGTTTCCCTGCTATCGCCTTGTGCTTCGTCATTGTCGTTACTAGATTGTTCTTCATCATTGACATAGAACTTAAGAATATTGGGTTTTCTGCCGCGTTCGATTCGATATTTGTTACCATCTTTTTCAAAAGTTAACGTAACTAACATATTTTTATTGTTAATTTTGTTAATCAAGTTATCTTTTTTAATGTTTGTTAGAGCAGTACCGTATAATGCGTAACTCAAAGCGTTAAGAATTGTAGTTTTACCTGTACCGTTACGAGACCCCGAATCATCGCCACCCATATCTAAGTTTTCACCTAATACAAGTGTAAGATGTTCAGAGTCAAGTCGTACTGCTTGGGTTTGATTACCCACGCTCATAAAGTTTTTAACAGTTAATGTCTTAAGGAGAGTCATAAATTATTATAGATATCTAGTAGTGTGTTAGTATTATACTTGTCAGATTGAATACTTACAAGCTGATTGGTAACAATTTGATCCACTGATTCGAATGATTGTACATCAAATTCTTCAGTTAATTCAACTGCTCGCCGTTCTGTGATCAAAGTTAATTCTCTTAAATTATAATTGGTAATAAAATTTTCTTTAATAAAACTTGCTTCTTCGAAACTAATATCGATATCAAGATTGACTCTTAAATGTTGCTTAGCCTTGAGTAAATTATCCGCATCGTCGATTAGTTGGCTTAGTTTAACAGTTCTAAACGTGGGTTGATTATCCCAAGTAAAGAATTCTGGTTCACTGCCCCATTCCATTACCATCATTCCCCGGGCATCATCCCAAGTATCTGAATAATTATGTGGGAAAGCATTGCCAATATAGTGAATATTATTATTATTTTGTCTTTTGTGAAAGTGGCCGCTAAAAACTTTTTCATATCTAGTTAACTGATCCGGTTGCATTTCTCCATGATCGGGCATTTGTACCATAGCGTTCATAAAGAAGTGTGGTAATTCAAAATGCCCAAACAAGTATTTGCTAGGCTTTTTGCCTATAGATTTCCATTCGTCACCTACTAACCACGGACAAAGGGTTACATCGCCAATGGTAGTAGGTTTATCTACAATTGTAATTCCCGGTACATGTTTGCCGAACTCTACGCTGTGGATATCTCTCTTATCCTTATAGTATAAATCGTGATTACCTGGAAAAAAGAAAAATTGATCAAATGCTTGACCTAACTTTTCTAAAGCACGTAGACTAGAAGTCATTGTTGTAATATTCAAACTATTACGATTATGATGCCAGTCACCGAGAAAGATTCCTGTATCACAATCTTCCTCTTTTGCTTTTTTAATATACCAATCAACAAAATCTTCACAATCTTGATTATGTACCGCGCTGTTTGACTTTAATCCAAAATGAATATCGGTAAAACAGGCTACTTTTTTGAATAAGTTACTCACTTACACCCCACTTTAATGCAAACCAATTTCTATCTGCAGGTGTTTTGAATGACAGTTGAAATGATAGTTCGCTGTCGTGTTCTTTAGGAACCGCAGTGATAGTAAACCTATAGTTATACTTTTCTTCAAGTTGTCTAAGTTCCATCATAATAGCATTCATAGTTGGAACATCGGCTGTTGCAAATAAGTATTTGTTATATAATTCTTCTAATTCGTCGATTTTAAATTTCATTTTCCACCATGCCCAAATTGTAATACAAACCAATTTGCATATTTGTCTTCGGAAATATATAACGACCCTCTAGTACATGACCAATCACCCGGTTCTGGGACTATTTTACAATGATACTGTTCTTCGAAGATTCTTTCAAATTCTCTCCCAAAAGGAACATTATGCTTATCTTGTACCAGTTCGATTGCTTTATTAACTCTTGGATCTTTTAAATCAATTATCATTCTTGGTCCTCGTTGTATCTTTTAAGTGCATATTCATATTCTGCATCTCCTGTACGAGTATAACTTGGATTCATCCCGTTCATTTCTAAAATATCGTCTCGAATATTTTGATTACGCTTTTCGATATTAATAACACGAACAAAACTATTAGTAACGGCTGCTGTGAAGTAAGCAAATGGATTATCGGATTTACTTTCATCAAATTGTAAACCGATTTGTGTTAATTGTAAGATTGCTTGCCCGCGCATTTCGTCGTTGTAAGTATACCCGCGAACATTGCCTCTAGTAGCGTATCGTTCACATAATTTAATCATCATGCGAGCTAAATTGTCCGTGATTTTTCCTCTATTTTTGTCAAATTCGCCAGTCAACAAATCACCGCGCCAATGACTCTTGCCTACACATTCTAATTCATCGTTATCATTAAATCGCCAATGTTGAAACGGGGGAAAATTAACTTTTTCGTGTCTGTCTGCAACACTTTTTGGATTTTTCTTGCGGATAGAATTGGTAGGAATATGGTCAAACGACATTATTCTAAAGATCAAGTCAGTTTTTGCGATTTTTTTATAATCTACTTCGCACTCTGCTTGTTTGACTTTTTCGCCGGCTGTTTTGCGACGAATATACTCTGCTTCACCGAGCCTTTTTGCTTGATTTCGTTTTGCATCAGCAACAGTTCTAATATTAATCTTATCTAAACTAGGTAAGATAATATCGTATTGGTGATATTCTGGTTTTATAAAACTACAATATGATGTCTTTGATCTATGTATCTCTAATAACATATCCTTGTTATTGAGATAATTTACTTTTTGTAACATTAATTTGTTTCTCCATTACTAAAATTATAATATACGCACATTAAAAAGTCAACTAAATATTATACCAAAAGGACGAAAAATGACTACACTTCAACAATTTAATACTGGTCAATCAAGTACCTCAACTATTGCAACTTCGGGTGCAGTATTCGGTTCTGTAGCCAATGCAGTAGGAACCGCAGGTAGATTAGGATCTGCAATTAGTTCAGCACTACAGTCGGGCGATATTTCAAGCGCCATTAGAAGTATCAACTTGCCTGCCGCAGGGGAAGCAGTCGGTAGTGTAGTTAGTGCAGTATCGATGTTTTCTAACAATGACAATCCTAATGATTTTCGTGTAAGATTAAGTCTTCCTAATTGGATTAGTTTTATTGATAGCCCAGTTCTTAAACCATTACGTGATGCAGGAGGCATGATATTTCCATATACACCTGAAATAACAATGCAATCTGTTGCAACGTATGGGCACGAACCGACTATGCATAATAATTTTTCTATTAATTATTTTAAATTTTCCGAACCTCAAAAAATTCAAATCACTGCACCGATGAATGTTGAAGATCCGACACAGGCATTATATTGGTTAGCATCTTTACATTATTTTAGATCAATAACTAAGATGTTTATGGGATATGATGCGCTTGCTGGTAATCCTCCTCCGGTTGTGTTTTTAAATGGGTACGGAAATTATGTGTTTAAAAACATCCCGGTTGTAGTTGAAACAGTTGATGTTACTCTCCCAAAAGATTGTGATTACATTAGTACTCCTGTTGTTGGTACAGAAGCAGGTAACATTGCTAATATTTCTAATGCAATCGGTAATGTTGCAAACACCGTCGGCTCAGCTATACCAGGCCTGTCAGGCATCACCGGATTAGTTAACGGAATTGCTGGAGGAGTTGGACAAGTTTCTAGCATGTTAAGTGCATATAATATCGGAGGGACAGTTAGCGGCGGGTTAGCATATGTCCCAACTGCAAGCACATTTACAATAAGTGTTCGAGCAGTATATAGTAGGACAAGTATTAGACAATTTAGTTTAGATCAATTTGTCTCAGGCGGATATATTAATAATTATTTTGGGTATATGTAATGGCAACTTATAGTAATACTAGTCCTTGGTATACAACACCTATCACTAATAACTATCTTGATATATTATCGATCAGGCCAGTTAGTGCAGAACCGGATGATTTCCTTTATACCATTGAGGCACAATACACATATAGGCCAGACTTGTTAGCATACGATTTATACGGGTCTCCTCAACTATGGTGGGTTTTTATTCAACGAAATTTAAATGTGTTACAAGATCCTATATTTGATTTTGTTCCAGGAGTATCGATATACATTCCAAAAGGCAGCAGTTTAAAAACAGTTTTAGGAATATAAAATGAGTATTTTCGATTCAACATCGGCAGTAATAACAGATATTTCTTCACTAACTTCGAGTGTTTCTAATGCAGTTTCGTCTTTTTCTAACGGCATTATTAATACTATAGGAAATCTTAATTTACCACTTCCTAATGAATTATCAAATTATGCAACTCACGATTATATTTTAGGATTAGGTGTTTTAACACACGATCAATTTAATAACCCAGACAGTACGTACATGATAGGACAGCGTATTGAGTTAATATGTAAATCGGCTAGTGCTGATCCTGCAAATAGAGTGCAAACTCAATATGGTCAGTTTGATTTCTTTATCGATAATTTAACATTAGATAGCATTATTGGTTTTCAACATCACAATAGTTACACATCAAATGCAACTTTTGATATTTACGAACCTTACAGTATGGGAATGTTTGTATTAGCAGTTCAAAAAGCAGCAAATGATGCAGGGTGGAAAAATTGGATGGAAGCTCCTTATCTAATAACGATTGAGTTTAGAGGATGGCAACAAAACGGTGCACCTGTAAATATTCCTAGTACCACCCGATATATTCCGATACATTTTAAACATTTTGGAATTAAAGCAAGTGAGAAAGGAACAACATATAATTGTGAAGCATTGGTTACTAACGGCAAGGCACATTCTACCGAACATGCAAAAACAAAAAGCGATACAACAATTAAAGGAAAAACAGTTCAAGAAATATTGCAAACTGGGGAAAAAAGTTTGCAAGCGGTGTTAAATGCAAGAGCTAAACAGTTAGTCGACGACGGTATAGAATCTACGCCAACGAAATACGTTATTATGTTTCCTGATAAGCCACAGACATCGTCGCAAAACTCTAGCATAACTTCAGCACTAACTTCTACAGTATCACCATCTGCTGTAATCAATGGCGGAGATTTAAGTTCGGTATTAGGAATGGGTGCAACTTCGTCAACAGGATCAAATGTGACTACTAATGCTATTGGTCAAGCAAAAATGGTTTCGTCGGATAGAAAAGCATCTGCGTCAGTTAATGATGAAAATAAAGTATATGACGAAACTGCTAAAATTTGGAATAATGGTAATGTTCAATTTGATCCAGCTGATAGTACTCACACATATGCATCAACTCAGTACATCGAGCAGATTATTAATAATGTAATATTGCAAAGTGAATATCCTAAAACTGCACTCGGCATGGATGCGATAGACGAAAAAGGTATGCGTCAATGGTGGGTTTTAGATACACAAACATATTTTATTAAAGACGATGCTAACTTAGCAAAAACAGGTACAACACCAAAAGTGATTGTTTATAGAATAATGCCGTATAAAGCACACGGCGGCGTATTATCTGCGCCGAATGTACGTCCACCGGGATACGATAAAATTCAATCAGAGATTATTAAAAGATACGATTATATCTATACTGGAAATAACACCGAAGTATTGGAATTTAACATTGACTTTAGTAACTCATTTGCTCGATTAATGCCCGCAGATAATTTAGCAAGATCGCAGGATGTATTAACTGCCGCAGAGTTTGGAGCCGGGGTTATGGAAGCAATTGATTGGTTAAGTTCTCTATTTTCGTTCGTTAAGCCGTTATTTTCTGGATTAGCACCGTCATCTGAACCAGGAGTCCTACCATCTCAAGTTAGATACACCAATACTACAACTACTACTGATCATCAAGGTGGTGGTGGTCAAGAAAATCAAGGAAACAGAGCAGGTCGAACCTTTTTAGACGCTCTTACAAACCCAATGGAAATGGTAAATTTAGATATGAAAATTTTAGGAGATCCGTATTGGATACCTCACAGCGGAATGGGAAATTATACATCTACACCGACACAATATAAAGATTTAAATTCTGATATGTCTGTGAATTATCAAAGCAGTGAAGTTGATATTGAAGTTAATTTTCGTTCACCTTTAGATTTAAATCAAGCAACTGGTTTATATGATTTCGGAGGCAATAGCAAAGTTGCTCCTGTAATTCATTTTAGTGGGATCTATAAAGTTACAAAAGTAGTGAGTCGTCTCAAAGATGGTAAATTCACTCAAGAGTTACATGGTATGAGAAGACCCCAACAAGAAAATCCAAATAAAGGTGGACCAGATGTAATGTTTAACGTTAAAAATCTTTTTAGTTAATATGATAGATAAAAATGTAGATAAAAATATTGATTATTCTCCTAGCGATGCCGCTGGTATAGGTTCGCGCCCTGGCCCGTATCTAGCAACAATTGTAAGTCATCTTGATCCTACATACATGGGAACACTTGAAGTAGAGTTACTTAGACCGGTAGGTAATCAAACTCGCGCAGGAGGGCAGTTGCATCAAGTAAAAATGATGACTCCGTTTTACGGATGTACAGATTTAGATTATGTAGGGAATCAAGACGACTACAACAATACTCAAAAGAGTTACGGTATGTGGTTTGTTCCTCCGGATGTTGGGTCAACGGTGATGGTTATTTTTATCGACGGAGATCCAAAGCGAGGATACTGGATCGGATGCGTACCGGATGAAGCAATGAACTTTATGGTACCGGGCATTGCAGCAACGCAATATACAACTGGTGGTGATGGCGGTAGATACCCGGTAGCAGAATATAATAAAAAAGTTAACGACAAAATTGTTAATGACGAAACTAAAATTAACAAACCAAAACATCCCCTAACTGATATATTATCAGGCCAGGGATTAATTAAAGATGATATCAGAGGAATTACAACTAGTAGTTCAAGACGAGAAGTGCCGAGTGCAGTATTTGGTATATCAACGCCCGGTCCGGTTGACAAACGCCCTGGTGCAAAAACAGGAACTGTTGGAAAAAAAGAAAGTAGTGCTAATAACGTATTTGTTAGTCGATTAGGTGGAACAACATTTGTAATGGATGATGGAGATGATAAGTTTCTTCGTAAAACACCAGCAGGAAAAGGTCCGCCCGACTATGCATCTGTAGCACAAGGTGAAACTGGAGGCCAACCTACAATTCCGCATAATGAATTAGTTAGAATACGTACAAGAACCGGCCATCAAATATTATTACATAATAGTGAAGATTTAATTTATATCGGAAATGCTAGAGGTACAACATGGATCGAATTGACTAGTAATGGTAAGATTGATATCTATGCACAAGACAGCGTAAGTTTGCATACAATGAATGATTTTAATGTTACTGCTGGTCGTGATATTAATTTTACTTGTGCTGGCAATTTTAATGTTAATGCAACAAAAGATATTAAAATGACTACTGCTAAAAACTTCCAAGTAAAAGCAGAAGTGGATGGACGAATAACAGTACAAGGTACAATTGGTCTTACGGCCGCAGCAGCAATTTTGGGTGTAGCACCGGCAATTAGATGGAACGGACCGTCGCCGACTCCGGCTGAAGAAGCACCGAAACCTGCACGTATTCCAACGGCAGAACCTTGGGTGCAACATGAAAATCTTGATCCACAATCATTTATACCATCGAAAACACAAGCATCTACTAGTACGGTATCGTCGCCAACGCCAGCATTTTACAATAAGCCTACAACCAAAGTAGACCCATTCTCAAGGGTTAAGAGGTCAACAACATGAGTTCAATATCAAATCTTTACAATAAAGTCACATTAAACCCTGCATCAAATGTGCAAACAACTGCAATTACACCTAAAATGTATCGAGGATTTAGTACAGTTAGTACTAATACTGAAAATTTTAGTTTATTTGACTTCGAACTTATACAACAAGATTTGCTAAACCATTTTCATATACGACAGGGTGAAAGATTAATGAATCCAACATTTGGTACAGTAATATGGGATCTGCTTTTTGATCCGTTGACAGACGATCTTAAAGCAATTATTACAAAAAATGTTGATCAAATTCTTAATTATGATCCACGAATTAGTGCCCAGAACATTATTGTAACTGCATACGAATCAGGTATACAAATTGAATGTATATTAACATATTTGCCATATAACATTAGTCAAACATTGCAAATGAAATTTGATCAGGCTAATGGATTCTTTGCGCAATAATATACCCACTTAATTTTATTCGATAAATATTGATATTAGGATAAGATATGAGCTCTACAGATCGTTTAAATAATCTTCTTGTTTCGGAAGATTGGCAAAAAATTTATCAATCGTTTAAGAACGCAGATTTTCAAAGTTATGATTTTGAAAATTTGAGAAGGACTATGATAGACTATCTTCGTATAAATTTTCCCGAAGATTTTAACGATTACATTGAAAGCTCGGAATATCTAGCCTTAATCGACCTTATTGCATACATGGGCCAAAGCATTGCATTTCGTGCTGATTTAAATGCAAGAAATAATTTTTTAGAACTTGCTGATCGCACCGATGCAGTTTTACGATTAGCTAGAATGATCAGTTATAATCCTACTCGTAACATTGCAGCACAAGGATTATTAAAATTTAGTACAATTATTACTACAGAAAATGTAATCGATAGTAACGGTCTTAATCTTTCAGGACAAGCAATTAACTGGAATGATTCAACTAATACCAATTGGTATGATCAGTTTATAAAAGTTCTAAACGCAGCTTTTTCTTCGACCCAGCAGTTTGGTAATCCAGCCGATAGTGCGACAATTTATTCGATTCCTACTGAACAATATCGATTTAACAGCGCAATTACCGGGCTCCCTGTTTTTTCGTTTACAAAAGCAGTTTCTGGTAATAATACAAATTTTGAAATTACAAGTACAACATTTAAAGGTGAAAATTACATATACGAAGAACCACCGGCGCTCGGAAATCCATTAGCATGTATCTATAGTTACGACGGTATGGGTGCCGGAAGCCCCGGGACAGGTTTCTTTTTAAATTTTGTACAAGGTACATTAAATCAAGGTACTTTTACTATTAGCCAACCAAGTAGCAATGAATCTATTGACATCAATGCAAATAATATTAATGAAAATGATGTGTGGTTATATCAATTAGATTCAAACGGTAAAGAATCGACATTGTGGACAAAAGTACCTAATTTAATCGGTAATAATATCATTTACAATAGTTTAAATCAAAATGTACAAACAATCTATCAAGTTATTTCTCGTGTTAATGATATGGTTAGCCTTCAATTTAGTGACGGTACTTTTGGTAACTTACCTTTGGGAACATTTCGTACCTATTACAGAGTAAGTAATGGGTTATCGTATGTGATTAATACACAGGATATCCGTAGTGTTAATATTACTATCCCTTACTATTCACGTAATAATAAACTTGAGCAATTATCGATTACATTAAATCTGCAAACTAGTGTATCGAATGCTAATACTACCGAGTCGAATGCCAACATAAAGACAAACGCTCCTCAGACCTATTATACACAAAATCGTATGATTACAGGTGAAGATTATAATATTAGTCCGTTATCGGCGAGTACACAAGTAGTAAAAGTTAAATCTCTCAACAGGACATCTAGCGGAATTAGTCGTTACTTTGATTTAAAAGATCCTACAGGTGCATATAGTTCTACTATGTTATTTGCAGACGACGGAGTTATATATTCTCAGCCAACTATTTCTCAAATAACATTTACATATCAAACTAGAACTGATATCGAAGGGGTTATTTACAATGCATTATATCCTGTGTTAAAGAAAGCTAGTCTGCGAAATTATTATTACTCAAAATATTTGAACTATATTACTGCTAGTTTATCAATTAACTGGATTAGTGTTACGACTGATATCGGTATGTCTAGCGGATATATTGTTGATGCTAACAACAATTCTACAATATACAAGGTTGGAAATTATACCACCAACGATTTAAAATACTTTATACCGGGTGCATTAATTAAATTTACTGCTCCTGCAGGTTATTATTTTGATACATTAAACTCGAATAAATTAGTCTTAGGGAATGGAACGAGTCCGGGTGCAGAAATATCAGTATGGGCAGAGGTAGTTTCAATAGTCGACGACGGAACAGCAACCGGGACCGGAATGTTATCATCTGGATTTGGACCAATTGTATTAAATCAAAAATTTGATACATTAAATGGAATCTATCCTATTATTGATCAGATTATTCCTGCATGGATTACTACTATTAGTCCAACAGTTATAACAACTATGATTGATTTAATTTTTGCTAATAATCCGTTTGGATTAAGTTATAATGCGACTACACAAGCATGGCAAATTGTTTACGAATCGAATTTAAATTTAACAACTGATTTTAGTTTAGCATATCAAGGCGATACTACTAATAAACAACAAGATTCGAGTTGGTTAATACTGTTCACAACAGACAATGTTGTTTATACGGTTAAATCTCGCGAGCAGCAATATATTTTTGAAAGTGATGCTCAGATAAGATTTTACTTTAATAGCAATCATAGAATTTTCGATGTATCTAATAATAAATTAATTAAAGACAGTATTACTCTTCTTAGTATTAACACGCAACCTGATACTACAATGCCATTTACTACTGATTTAAAGTGGGACATCGTGTCTGAATACATTGGTACTGATGGATATGTTGATCCGTCAAAATTAGTAATCTCATTTGCTGATTCTGATAATAATGGTGTTGTTGACAACCCAGAGTATTTTATTGATATTGTTAATCCGTCAGTAAATCCAACTTCTAAATATATTGTTGAACAGAAATACCTTGTTAATGTAGATCAAGAGGACTATACCTACGTTAGTAATTCGGAGAATATTGTACTGATTCTTAGCAGTCAAAGCTCAATGGGTCCGTTAATAAATTACAACGATAGTCAGTATTTCTATTTTATCGATACTGATACAGTAGTTAAGTTGAATTTAAGTACAGCAACATTAGAACCTACATTGGACTATAAAGTGTATGTTGGGCGAGATAACCTAAAATTCCAGTATGTACATAGTGCAAACTACGAGTCGCGTATTGATCCAAGTCCGAGTAATATCGTTGATGTGTATATATTAACTACAAGTTATGACCTTGCATTTAGAAAATGGCTAGCATCTCCGTCTACAATAATAAAACCATTACCTCCAGGTTCTGACGAATTATATGATATTTTAGCACCAAAGTTAAATCTTATTAAGTCGATGTCTGACGAGATTGTTTACCATTCGGCAACTTACAAAATACTGTTTGGCTCATATGCAACACCTGATGTACAAGCATCATTTAAAGTTGTAAAAAATCCAGCTCAAGTTAATTCGGATAATTATATACAAACAAGTGTATTAGCTGCAATTAATCAGTTCTTTGCGTTAGAAAATTGGGACTTTGGCGATACATTTTATTTTTCAGAACTGGCTGCATATGTCATGCAACAGTTGGCACCGAATATTACAAGTTTTGTTGTGGTTCCTCGTCAGGGCGGTATAGGATTTGGCAATCTATTTGAAATCACTGCTGCTAGTGATCAATTATTTGTTAATGGCGCAACAGTTAATGATATCGAGATCGTTTCTTCATTAACCCCAACAGTACTTAAAGCAATAACTGGAACTACTACTAATACTTCTACATCACAAAATGTAACAAGCGCACCTTATGGAGCATCTAATGGCTGATAACAGTAACCCAACCGGAAATAATACAAATATAAGTTCAGAATTTTTACCACAGTATTATCGTACTGATGCAAATAAAAAATTCTTACACGCTACAGTTGATCAATTAATACAACCAGGGACTGTTAAAAAGATTAATGGATATATCGGTCGTGAATATGCTAAATCAACCACAGGCAATGATGTATTTGTTCATGCAGCTGATTTGACACGACAAAATTATCAATTAGAGCCGGGCTTAGTTATTAATGATGAGTCGGGTAACAATACGTTTTTTAAAGATTACCAAGACTATATTAACCAACTTGGGGTATTCGGTAGCAATGTTACAAATCACGCTAGATTAAATTCTGAAGAGTTTTATAGTTGGGATCCGCATATTAATTGGGATAAATTTGTAAATTTTCAACACTATTATTGGTTACCATATGGCCCATCGTCTATTCAGATTTCTGGGCAACAACAAAAGATTATAAGCACTTATGATGTATCGATACAAAATGATTTAGGCGATAACGTTTATATATTTTCACCAAACGGAGTGCTTGGATTAACGCCGAATCCGACGATCAAGTTATATAAAGGTCAAACATACATTTTTGATATTAGTAGTCCAGGTAACCCGTTTTCTATTAAAACTGCAAGAACTGTTGGATTTTTAGATAGGTATACCGATGTCGGAGTCGACGGTTATGCAGTAGAAAACGGCACAATAACTTTTACAGTACCGGATAATGCACCAAAAACTTTATATTATGTAAGTGAAAGTAATGCGGATGTAGGCGGTATTTTTGAGATATATTCGATCAACGAAAATACGTTTATTGATGTTGAAAAAGAAATTATAGGAAAGAAGACTTTTACTTTAGAAAACGGTACATCTTTAAGTAATGGAATGAAGGTATCCTTTATCGGTACAGTAACTCCGAATGAGTATGCTACTGGACATTTTTATGTTGAAGGTGTAGGCACAGGTATTCGATTAATAAATGAATCTACATTAGAAATTATCGGCCCATATACTGTTACTGAATCGGTGTTATTTGATGATACTCCGTTTGATTCGCTACCATTTAGTAATGCATCATCATATCCTCAAACTCCTGATTATATTGTTATTGATCGTAGCAGCAATGATCATAATCCATGGAGTCGTAATAATAGATGGTTTCATATTGACGTAATTAAGAAAAGTGCAGAACTAAACGGAACTGTAGCATCGTTGGATCAAACGGCAAGAGCGACTCGTCCGATTATCGAATTTGAGACCGGATTAAAGTTGTTTAATTTTGGAACTAATGCAATTACAGATGTTGATTTAGTTGATTCATTTACAACGGATATTTTTTCAAATATCGAAGGACAACTTGGATATAACATTGATGGTATAGACCTAATCGACGGCCAACTGATTTTAGTTACCGCAGATACTGATATGCAGGTTGTAAACAAAATATATCAAGTTAACTTTGTTACAGTCCATAATTCAACTAGTAACGTTAGATTGATTAATTTAGTAGAATATGCAACACCTAATCTAAATGATGTTGTTTTAATTCGATCAGGTAAAAGTGCTCAAGGATATATGTACTGGTACGACGGAGTATCATGGAATATAGCACAACAAAAAAACCAGTTAAATCAAACTCCGTTATTCGATATTGTTGATGACAATAATGTTAGTTATGGTAATAAATCTACCTATGCAGGTTCGACCTTTATTGGAACTAAGTTATTTTCATATAAGGTAGGAACAGGATCAGATGATACTGTATTAGGATTTCCTCTGTCTTACGGTAATATAAACAACATTGGCGATATATTATTTAATTTTGATTTAGCAACTGATTCGTTTAGTTACAAAGACACCTCAAAGATTATTACAAAAAATATCAATGTTGGTTATCTTGTTAAAACAAACAACAATAATGTATTGAGTTATGTTAATGGCTGGCAAACTTCTGCTAATACAACAACACAAGCAGCAATTAGAATCTATAAAAATTCTGGGTGGATTAACAATTTCCCTCTGGATATTTTTGATAATATTAATGGGTTAGATGATTTAAAATTAGTAATTTATGTTAACGGTATTCGTCTTGATTCCGTTAATTGGAATTTTACAACTGATACAACTGCAATTAGAAATCCTTTATACAAACAAATTACACTAGTTAATGATATTGCTCTTAGTGATGTATTGACTATGCGAGCGTTTTCTAAACAAGCAATCAATAGCAACGGGTTTTATGAAATTCCGTATAATTTACAAAATAATCCTTTTAATGAGTTGATAACCAATTTTTCGTTAGGAGAAGTGATTGATCATGTAAATTCGATTGTCGATAATTTACCTAACACTATATCGTTTGTTGGTACATCACCGGGTACAAATAATTTACGAGATTTAGGAAACATTACGTTATATGGTACTAAGTTCCTCCAGCATAGCGCACCTTTGAGCCTTTCAATTTATCATATTACATCGGAACAGAATAATATTGTTCGTGCGATCGAACATTCAAAAATTGAATATAGTAAATTCAAGAGAAACTTTATAAAAACTTCTGAATCATTAGGGGTAGATACAAATCCGACTACTATGGTTGATTTAATTCTACAAAAGATGACCAAAGACCGACCAAACACTGATCCTTATTATTTTAGTGATATGGTTCCATTTGGCCCAAGTATCAAAACTGAGATTTCGGTAATTGACTATAGAATTAAATCTTATCCATTAAGCAACGTTTTTTCTTTAGATTCATTATCGACAACGGCGGTATTAGTATATTTGAATGGAACACAATTGTTGTATGAACATGATTATTCTTTTGATGATCAAGGATTTGTTATAATATCTGCAGAATTGCATAACGACGATATAATAACCATCAACGAATATGACAGTACAAACGGATGTTTTGTTCCACCTACACCGTCGAAGTTAGGTATATGGCCAACATACGACCCTCGAGCATATTTAGATACTGCATTATTGAATCCAACATGGATGATTCAAGGGCACGACGGCAGTCATACTGTGCTGTATGGTGAAATTGTAAATGGAGTGTTTACAGATTTCCGTGATGCAATTTTATTAGAATTAGAAAAAAGAATTTACAACAATATAAAGGTAAAATATGATTCTAGTATTTTTGATATCTACGATATTATTCCTGGTTATAATAGAACAACCGAATATAGCTTAACTGAATTTAATGAAATATTAGCGCCTAATTTTTATAAATGGGTTAAAGTCGTAGGGGCTGACTACACGCAGAATATTAAATTTGATCGTACTATAAGTTTAACATTTAATTATAAAGATTTCGATCTTCCAAACAGCACAAGTTGTCCAGGATATTGGAGAGGAATTTACAATTATGTTCTAGATACCGATAGTCCTGATCAAACACCGTGGGAAATGTTAGGGTTTAATGATAAACCGACTTGGTGGGAACAAGTATATGGTTCAGCACCATATACTAGTGATAATTTAATCATGTGGCAAGATTTAACAGACGGTGTTGTTAGGCAACCAAATGTTCCAACGATCAAACTTCTTAACTTTGTGAGACCGGATTTAATCAATCGAATTCCTGTTGATAGCGACGGCACATTATTAGATCCGTTAACAGCTGGATGGGCAACTGGTCCAGTGACAGCTTCAATTGCTGATGATTTTGTTTTTGGTGATCAAGGACCGGTAGAAGGGGCATGGAGAAGAAGCTCAGATTACCCATTTAGTTTTTTAATTACAGCAATGCTAATGCATCCTGCAAAAACTTTTGGGACATTATTAGATCGGTCGAGGGTCATTAGAAATTTAGCCGGACAACTAATATACTCTGACACTGGATTGAGAGTTAACCCTTCTACCATTGCAATACCGAGTATCTATTCTAGCGCAACTAAAATTCAGACTTCGGGTATTATCAATTATCTTACTGATTATATTGTGGGATTAGATTTAACTGCATATACTCAATACATATATGATTTGAACAATATTAATGCACAGTTATCTTATCGAGCAGGTGCATTTAGTAGTAAAGAACAATTTAATTTAATATTAGATTCGAGATCTCCGTTATCAACAGGTGGAGTATTTGTTCCTAACGAAAACTATACATTAATTTTAAATAGTTCTTCGCCTGTTAAAAAGATTACATATAGTGGTGTAATTATTACAAAGTTAGCAAATGGATTTGAGATTAAAGGATATAGTCAAGTTGATCCGTATTTTACATATTATCAATGGAATGTAACCGGAATTAATGTTACTGTAGGCGGGATATCTGAAACATTTTCAACATGGGTTGCAGGAAACGAATATTATGCCGGCACTATTGTAAAATACAATGAAAATTTTTATCGAGTGTTAGTTACTAATACTAGTACCCCTCTAGATACTGCATACTATGAAAAATTACCAACCTTACCGATTATCGGAGGATGTTCAGCTCGGTTAAGAACAGGATGGAATAGAACTAATCCTGTTGTTATGTCTTATGGAACCATGTTAAGAACAATACAAGATGTTGTTGATTTTCTATTAGGGTATGAACAATGGTTGATAGATCAAGGATTTAGATTTGATAATTTTAGCGATTCATTAAGTGTAGTTACAAACTGGACAACTAGTGCTAAAGAATTCATGTTCTGGACAACACAGAATTGGTCGACTGGTGAAGATAAATGGAAACAATGGTTACCTAATATAGAATTTGTAGGCGGAACAATTGTTCAATATGAGGGTGATTACTATCGAGTGATTCGTAGTTCGATTAATTCTAGTAATTTTAATAGTAGTGATTTTGTTAAGTTAGAAGGGCTGAGTACAATAGGCAGTTCAGTGATTTCTTTGAGCCCTGCGGCTGCAAGTCTTACATTTATAACGAACAATTGTGTAGTTGACGACATCACGAATCCGTTTTACACCTACGAAATATTTAAAGTTGACGGGACTCCTATTGATCCGTCGACTATTGATGTTTATAGAAACGAAAATACAGTTACCTACTCACCGGAAGAGAATGATGGAATTTATAATGCAACCTTCTATCTAGTACAAAAAGAACAAATAATTTTGTTAGATCAAAAAACGATCTTTAATGATTTAATTTATAGTCCGGCGACTGGATATCGACAAGAACGAATTAAAGTATCTGCGCATGTTAGTACGGTTTGGGATGGTTCATTTAACATCCCTGGATTTATCTTTGATCAAGCAGTATTTAAAAATTGGGTTGAGTGGCAAGATTATCAGCTCGGTGATGTTGTAAAATATCAGCAATTTTATTATAGTGCAAATTCATTTTTACCAGGAACTAGCGCGTTTACTCCATCAGAATGGACTCAACTGTCGTCAAAACCGAGCCCTAAGTTGATACCAAATTGGACCTATAAAGCAGGTCAGTTTACTGATTTTTATAGTCTAGATAGCGATAACTTTGATAGTAATCAGCAGACAATGGCGCATCATTTAATTGGTTATCAAAAGAGACAATATCTTGATAATATCATCCAGGATGATGTGTCCGAATTTAAGTTCTATCAAGGTATGATTCGAGATAAAGGGACACAAAATGTTTTTAATAATCTGTTTAATGTATTAACAGAAGAAGGAAAAGAAAGTTTAAAATTCTACGAAGAATGGGCAGTTCGTGTCGGCCAATACGGTGCAAATTCTGGATTTAATGAAATTGAATTTATATTAGACGAAGCAAAATTTAATAATAATCCTCAAGGTGTAGAGCTTCTTGATACTGTACCGCCAATATATCAAACATTAAGTTACACAGTAACAGATGTAAAAATAACAAATGGCGGATCGGGATATGAAAGTAACGAAAAGTTTAATTTAACGGTAACAACGTCGACTGGTACCTGCGTCTTTAATGTTAGAACAGATAGTACAGGAAAAATTATTGCAATTAATCGAATTGTAAATTCTGGATCGTTTTCGTCAGTGGGGACAATTACAGATACTTCCGGCAATTTAGGATCAGGTGCGGCATTCTCACTAACATATGGTATTGTGTCACCATCGCTTGATAATTTAACAATAGTACAAACTCCGAATGATGTATATTTAAAGCCTTTAGGATATACATCGTCACCGTGGCCAGTATTAGCAAATTTTAATCCTTACTTAAGATCTGCAGGGTACGCAAGATTAACTGATGTTAAAGTTGCAATAGGCACACTTGATGCATTATTAACTAACACAGTTTGGGACAGCGGCGTTCAATACTATGCAACTAATATTGTGACTTACGCCGCCGACCATACCGGAAAATATAAAATTTATATTGCAAAGATAGATAATATCAATGTTGCACCGAGTGATACATCAACTGCATGGTCTCTGATTAATATGGGAGATTATATTTGGTGTGGGTTTGATAAACAAGATTGGAATGTCTATCGGTATTCAAGCGCCTATATGAATGTATTAGATATTGTTGGAGTAATTGTTAACGGTGTGCAAGAACTCGAAATTACTACAGATGCACTTGTTACGGTACAAGTTGGATCAGTAATTGCCTTAGAACAAGTTGATAGTAGTCTTGCAGGATTTTATAAAGTAGTATCGGTTAATTTAAATGCGTTTAATGTAGTGTCATCGTCTACCCCTGCATCAGTTACGTTCACTGATCAAACAAATGTAGTTGTGTTTACCTTAACTAGTCAACGGACAAGCTCGATCGATTCTGCAGAGCCGATTACTTCTCTCAATTTATTACCTAATGAATTAATGTGGACAGATGAAAATGGTAATGGAAACGGCCAATGGGCAACCTGGGAATACAATAAAGTATATAATCAATCAATAATAATTAATACTTCTCCTCATGCTTTTTCACAATACGGTCTTAGCATTGCAACCACAAATTCAACAGATTTTTTGGTTACAACTGACAACAGCGGGACACTTTATGTCCGTGACAAAGCAAGTTTAAATTCATCGTGGCTCGTTCGTCAAACAGTACCGCCTGAATTTATATCAACTTATACCGACCCTAATTTTACTAATCATTATATTGGTGATATATTAGCAATTTCGAGTCAAGAGATTATAGCAGCAGATAATTGGGTAGCGGTTGGTATTCCTCAAGCATCTCATGTATGCACTCGATATAAAGGAGCATGGCAACATTTATCATCGTATAATATTAAGGATATTATACGTGATCCTATTTCGGGAGAATTTTATAAGGCAACACAAAATGTACCAGAAGACTATCCTCCGACTTGTTTAGTTACTGCGATTAGTAACAATCGAGTTATTAATCAATTAGGATCAGGCCCAGCTAACCCAGGGCAATCTATTATCTTTAAGCAGACTATTGGCAATTTAATTGCAGATGTTGTTTATTATGTTTCAAGAATTTTAAGTGATACTGCATTTACAGTATCTGATACATTTGAAGGTAACGAACTTACATTAACAAACGACACTAATTCAAATGGTGTTATAGTTACGCTTTGGGCAGATTATTGGAATATTACACAATATATTCCAGTCGATGCAGGCGGCACTAATTCGTCATTAATGAAGCAAGGTGCAGTAACACTTTATAAAGTAAACGATAACAACATCATTACATTAGTTGATACCATTATTAGCCCATCGCCTGCTGAGAACGAACAATTTGGTGCAAATTTAACCTTTGGTAATGGAACATTTTTTATAAATGCTCCAGGCGGCAATAACGGTAAAGGGGTAGTATATCAATTAACATACCAACCGGTGATTTATGCAAGTGTGTATTATAATCCGATTGGAAGTAATGGTACAATAATTAAAGTTTCTAATACTGCTAAAATTGCAGTAGGCATGAGTATAGTGGGGACTGGATTTACAACCGGGCAAATTGTAGCAAGGATAATTGATAGTACAACAATTCAGTCTGATGTTGAACCTGACAGTCAGCCGGTCGGTATATTAGAATTTGTTATTCTTCAATGGACCTGGCAAGACAAAGTAGGGATAACTCATAATAATGTTGCAATTGGCGGTAATTTTGGTTATCGTATGGCTATGAGTAAAGATGTTTCGACGTTATTAATATGCTCAGCAGGTGTATCTATAATAGGTGCTGTTAATCCGGGACGAGTATTTGTATATAATTCTGACGATAGTATAAGTTATTATTTGTCACAAGTTATTACAGATACAGAAGGTGACGGGTTGGGATTTGGCCAGGGAGTTGATGTATCTTATGCAGCAGATTACATTGTAATTTCTTCTGTATTATATGACGGTTTAAAAATTAATGAAGGTAAAGTAGAAATATACGAATATGGAGATACACAATATGTACCATATCAAAAGATTACTAATATAGCTCCCGAAACTTCTCAGCATTTTGGTAGTTACGTTTCATTCATGAATGATTTTGATACATTAGTGGTCTTTAGTCGTAGTTCGGTAAGATATGATCCGATTATATTTGATGAAAACAATACAACATTTGATGAAAAATCGACAATATTCTCCTTAGCTACTAAAGGTGAAGGCCGCGTTGACATTTATGATCAATATGGTTCGTATTGGATATTTACTGAAAGTTTAGACAATTTAGATGATAACGAGTCGCAATATGGATACAGTATATCAACAGGCGACGATACTGTTATTCTAAGTTCTATATACGGATTTGATCTTAATGTTAGATCGGGTATTGTGTACGAATATAAAAAACCGATTAATTCATTTACATGGACTATCGTTAATCAAGAAATTGATAAAGTTGATGTAAAGAAGATAAAGAAGGCGTTTTTATATAACAAAAAAACAGATACGATAGTCACACATCTTGATGTCGTTGACCCGTTACAGGGTAAAATCTTAGGAGTCGCCGACGAAGAACTAACGTACAAATCTTATTTTGATCCGGCAGTATATTCAAATAGCGATGGCACCATTCCTAGTAGCTCAGGGCAAGCATGGACGACTGCACAAGTTGGGCAATTATGGTGGGATTTAAGAACTGCAAAATTCTTTAACTGTTATGATTCTGATGTAGTTTATAGAAATAACACATGGAATCAACTATTCCCGGGCGCAAGTATCGATATTTATGAATGGGTTGAATCATCAATTTTACCATCGGATTGGGATGCAACAACTGACACAGCAGCTGGACTAGCAAGAGGTATTAGTGGTACTAGCCTATATGGAAATAGTGCATACTCAATAATTACAAAATATGATGAATTGAATGAGGTGTTTTCTAATACATATTATTTTTGGGTTAAAAATAAAACATTAGTACCGGATGTAAGTAATAGAAATATTTCGGCAAATGACGTTGCTAATTTAATTAGCAACCCTCGCGGTAACGGGTATGAATTTATTGCCTTTACTGGTGTTAATTCATTTAGTTTATTTAATGTTAAACCGTTACTACAAAGTAGCGATATAGTATTGTCGGTACAATACTGGATTATTGACAAGATTGATCAAAATATTCATAGCCAGTGGGAATTAATTAGTACTGATCCTACTACTAAATTACCTGAATTAATTGAACAAAAGTGGATCGATAGTTTATGTGGTACTGATGCAAAGAATCGTACCGTTCCAGATTTACAATTACCGGTGAAAATTCGATATGGTGTTGAGAATCGTCCTCGTCAAAGTATGGTTGTTAATCGATTTGAAGCGTTAAAGCAAGTCATTGAACAAGCAAATCGCGTTTTAATTAAACATCAAATTGTTAATCAATATGATTTATCAAGATTAGAGGCAGCACAACCAATACCGACGACGGTTGACGGAGTGTATGACACAGTTATTGATACCGTAGAAGAATTAAGTTATATTAATATTAGCGATTTTGTAATGCCATCGATTGTTCCTACTATCGTTAATGGCAGAATAATCGATATAGTTATTGTTGATGCAGGAAAAGGATATATTAACGCTCCGTTTATTGACATAGTTGGATCGGGATCTGGTGCAATTTTAAAAACTAAAATTAATTCGTATGGGCAAATCAATGGAGTTGAAATCATATCGTCTGGAATTGGATATGATAGTAGTACAATATTGTCGGTTAGAACGTATTCAACATTAGTAAGAAATGATTCAACCGCAAAAAATAAGTGGAGCATTTATTATTATGATTCGATTAATACTGTTTGGTCAAAAGTTGATACCCAGGCATATGACACAACCCAATACTGGAATTATACTGATTGGTATGCCCCTGGTTACAATCAATTTACAGTAGTTAATTTTGTAGTTAACACATTTATTGAATTAAAAGATCTATATTCACTGGTTGGTAGTTTAGTTAAAGTATTAACTAATAATTCTGGTAAATGGGTTCTTTTAGAAAAATATGCTGACTCGTCTAGTATTGATTGGACACAAAGTTATAGTATTGTTGGATTACAGGATGGTACCATTCAACTTAGTTCGTCGTTGTACGAATTTGATAATACTGTGTATGGGTATGATAGTTCATTGTATGATTTAGAAGTATACGACGATTATGCATCAACTGAATTAAGATACATATTTGAGGCATTTAAGTATGATATCTTTGTTGGTGATTTAGTTCAAGAGTACTTAAATTTATTCTTTACATCTGTACGATATATCCTTAGTGAACAATTATATGTTGACTGGATATTCAAAACTAGTTTTATCAAAGCTGAACACAATGTTGGTAGTTTAATTCAAAAAGTTACGTACAATAATGATCATTTAGCTGATTTTCAATCATATGTGTCTGAGGTAAAACCTTACAGAACAAAAATTAGAGAATACGTAAGTAATTACAATTCAGTAGATATTAACTATCAAGCAGCAACCGATTTTGACTTACCGACAGTATTAGAAAACGGTAAATTAGTTCCAGCATTAGTAGAAGTTTCGAACGATACAATTGTGTCATATGATACTATAACTGAAACATATCCGTGGAAGTTTTGGGCAGATAATGTTGGATTTAGTATTACTGAATTAGTAATAGTCGACGGCGGTAACGGATATATCACCCAACCGACTGTTGAAATTACTAGTAATAGTGGATCGGGCGCACATGCAATTGCATATATTGCAAAAGGAACTGTAAATAGAATCGTGCTGATTAATGGCGGTTCAAAATATCTAAGTGTACCAACAGTTAAAATTAACGGTGGTTTGTCGTCTTCGGGATCTCCTGCTAAAGTAATTGCAAAAATAGGCAACGGAGTAGTACGTTCTAATTTAATTAGTATTAAGTTTGATAGAACTACACAAAAATACTTTATAACAGAATTACAGGAACTTGAAACAGCAATTGGAACTGGATCTAAGAAGCAATTTACTTTAGCATGGGCTCCTGATGTACGTGTTGGTTATTCTTCAGTTACTGTAAATGGTTCTAATGTATTAAGAGATGATTACACATTGACAGTTGTTAAATCGAAGTCATCAGGATATACAAGATATTCTGGATTAATAACATTTAATACTGCCCCAATTAAAGGGTCAATTATCGAAGTTACTTACATTAAAGATTGGTTGGTTTTAAATGCAGCGGACAGAATTCAGTATTATTATGATCCTGCAACAGGTGAGACAGGTAAAGACCTAGATCAGTTAATGTCCGGAGTTGATTACGGCGGGGTAACTGTTAATGGAATCGGGTTCGACATGTATTACGGATGGGACGGTTCTCCATATTTTAGTGATAGATGGGACAGTTCAGATGATACATTTACAGATTATATTGTAACATTGACTTCAGTTACACATACTTTTACGTTACCTTATGTTCCGGCTTCGGGAACAGAAATTAATGTATATTATGCACCAAACGGTACTAATAAAGTAAACGCTGTGAGATTAGATAACCCTGGATTTATAGGACATGCGCAGTGGGATAACCCTTATGCAATAATGCCTCCGATTATAATGGACGGCCGTACTTCTACAGTTAGCGTACCGAACACATTTACAGTACATATCGGAGATACATTTATCTTTAGACAAAGTACAAGTGATGGATCGTTGGCTCCTATACCTGACGATTATGATACTGCAATAAATGGCGGAGCATTATCTAACATCGGTGGGGTGTATACTACTGCAACTGGGCTTGCAGCGGATGACATTATTATAGATGGCGATGGCTTCGTTACTCAGACAACTAGTTCTGCAACAGAAGAAATTGTTCCTGGACAAGTTGTTGATACTGTTGCAATTAAGGTATATGATCGTCCTTTTAGCGGTTCTGCAAAAATTAAAACAGATACATTTATTGGGGACGGTAGTCGAACAGAATTTGAGATTACACAAGACCCTAATAACAGACAAGCATTATTGGTTAAATTAATTTCTGGGTATGATAATCCTACTAACCAATATACTAATGTTACGATTTTGTCTAAGGATGAATACACTATAGATTATCAATTTAATGTTAGAACAGTAGTATTAGTTGACCCTCCTATAACTGGAACTATTGTTTCTATTACTTCGTTTGGGGTTAGCGGATCAAATATTTTAGACTTTAACTCGTTTGTCGGCGACGGAGTGACAGATCAATATATCACTACTGCACCTTGGTTAGCTTTATTAACCATATCAATTTTTGTCAACGGTAACATGTTAAGTTCTAAAAATTATGAAATATTTGAGACTGATGACACATATGAACTTGCAAAATTAGTAGGAATAAACTTTAATACTCCTCCAGCAGTCGGTGACCAAATTAGTTATATTATTGTGAGCGGAAGTGATCAAACATATTCGATAATGGAATCCGAAACTATCCAGACTAACGGATCGCTAGTATATCCGTTGCAGAATACAATCGGTGATTCAAAACCATATGAATCTAATATGCTTGTACGGGTCGGTCAAGATATTCTAAAAGGACCGAATAACATATATCACACTATTAGGAAAGCAACTACTAATGCTGATTTAATTTATACTATATCATCAGATGCTGCATTACCTAACACCGCCGACGTCAATGATGTTTCGGTTATTATTAGTGGAACAGCGGTATTAAAACCAAATACTGATTATATTTTCGACGGCAGTAATATGTCAATTAAGATTACAAAAACTATTGCTAAAAAGTATGTTGGTGCCGAGTTGACTATTAGTATTAAACAACATCCGGGATATTTTTATACTCCGGCAACTACATCGTCGGTGGCATCGATTACATTTGATGTTGAGTATAATAATGAATTAGTTGAAATTATTAGTTTCTATAAACATGACGTGTTAAATATTAATCGTACAGCAATAAACGTAACGACTAATAATTCCTTAACTCCAAATACAATTGATTATTTTACACATTTAAAAATATTCAATGGACAACTACAATTAGGACGAACAGTAGTTGACGATGATTATATTTGGATTATTAGGAATTCTAAGATTTTAACTCCAAGTATTGATTTTAGATTAAATGACGACAGAAGTAGCGTTACTTTAGCAGCAGCGCCTAATACTAATGACGAATTTACGTTAATCACATTTGATGATAACATATTAGAATCGGGCATATCGTACATGCAGTTTAAAGATATGTTAAATCGATATCAATATAAGAGATTAAGTTTAAATAAACGTTCAAAATTATATAGTGATCTTTTATATAACGACACAACAATATTAGTAGTTGATGCTAGTACCTTTACGCTGCCAAATCCTTCAAAAAATCGTCCAGGTGTAGTTGAAATTCGAGGAGAACGCATCGAATACTTTACTATAAATGAACATAGAGAAAACGGTATTCTTATATTTTATGTGTTAGGACAACTAAGAAGAGGCACATTAGGTACCGGTGTATCTCCTGTACATAAAGCAGGATCGTATGTACAAGATATTGGATCAGATGAAAATATTCCGTATGCAGATAATACAATAGTTGAACAATATACTATAACTAATGCTAATAATCATAATCATATAATTCCGATAAATTTTGTACCGTCTTTAACAGTTAACAATTCGTGGTTTACTGATTATGGATATACATTAAAGGGTTCATTTAGTAACACCGTTGGGTATTCGGTTAATGATGTAGTATCGTATAACGGATACTATTATGTCAACATGTTATCATATGTTGCTAGTACAGTAAATCCAACATCTATTGTACCAACAAATGGCCAATATTGGGAGTTGTATTCTTCGATTCCGGTAGGGTATCAGCAATGTAATGATATTGAAGTATTTGTTGGCGGATACGATAATTCATTAACATGGGCATCAAACGTTCATTATACAGTTGGAACAATTGTTAATGTGGGATCTTATAGCTATCGATGCATTAGTGAACATACTAGTTCATCATATTTTAGGGATGATTCTACACGATGGACATTCTTTATCGGTAACATACGGTTAAGAAAAGAGCCATATAGCATGTTTAATGTTAATCAAGCACCGACTAGCCCAGAAGGAGACATCCGATTTGATGCGGACTTTGCAGTTGATGGGGTTAGTAAGGAAATTCGATTAACAAATTTACTTGCGGTAGGTACACGAGTTACAGTAATCAAACGAACACTCGTTGAATGGGATTCTACAACTAATATTTTATATGATAATAACAAAATCGCATTGTTCTTAAAAGAAACGCCGGGTATTTGGTATACCGGTATCAATAAATATGAAAGTAATAAAACAACAGTTACATTAGATACATATAATGCATCGTTTGATAATGCAAAAAATACATTTGACCAAGGATAATAAAGATGTCACAGCAATTAATTAATGTCGGATTAACCCCCAATGATGGAACCGGAGATACTCTTAGACAAGGTGCGTTAAAAGTTAATTCTAATTTTACTGAACTGTATTCAGCAATTAGTAATAGCGTAACAAATATTTCAGCCGGGCAAGGTATTGCAATCTCAGGCTCGCTAGGAAGATTTGTAATTACAAATAGCCAACCGAATCGAGGATCTATATCAAAAATTGAAGTTGCAGGGCACGATACTGTTATTGCTGATTCCTTAGAAACAACTCTTTCTTTTGTAGCAGGCGATAATGTTACAATCTCAACTGATAATACAACAAAGAATATAACGATTTCAGTTAATTCGCTAACTGGGAATGTAACTGGGAATGTAACTGGGAATGTAACTGGTAACTTAACTGGGAATGTAACTGGTAATATAATTGGGAATGTAACTGGGAATGTAACTGGTAATATAGATTCTACACAAATTCACGTGCTCGGAAATGCTAGTGCTGCTTACTCTTTTTATCAAAATTTATTAAACCAACAAAGTTCATTAGAGGATAATATTGGAACTTTAAATTCACAGTTATCAACAGCACAAACAGCATTGGCTTCGGCACAAACCGATTTGGCGTATTGGCAAGCCCAACCGCCTTCTCAAAATAGAACAACACATATAGCTCAACTTAACAGCCAAATTATTTCAAATGAGACACAAATTTCCGATTATGAAACTGACATCTCTAATAATACAATAACATTAGATGCAGTTGTAGCTGAAATTAATCTGATAGAACCTACGTTGAATACACCGTATGCAATTGTAACATATGATGCTGTTAATTTAAAATTAAATTCTAACAGAACAATATCAGCTCCGTCGATTATATCAGACGGTATTATTCGAGGTAATATTGTTCCGACAGCACCTATAGTATTTCCGTCATATTCTGTTATTGAAAGAAATAATTTAACGGGTGTAGTACCTGGTTCAGTTCTATTTAATAGTTCGTCTTTAAAATTACAGGTTTTTAACGGTACAAGTTGGGATAATTTGAATTAAATTAGTAGTTAATGTGCTTGATAAATATACAATAAAGAGAGTTTCGTATGGAAAAAAGAGAATTAACAGGCATACATATTGAAGGTCATATTCATATTCATGATCCTGTTGAAAAAATTACGTATGTTAATAAAAGGAATGCAATTCATTATGAAAATATGAGTATAGCATTAGCTCGATCTATTGCAAATACCGGAGATAGTTTCGTATATCAAATGGCGTTTGGTAATGGAGGTACAGCAGTAGATCCAACAGGTATTATTACGTATTTGTCGCCGAATAGTTCGGGGTCAAATGCGAGTTTATATAATCAAACATATATTAAAGTTGTTAATGATACATCGAGTAATAATACTGATCCTACTAGAAACTTTATTGAAACAAGACATGTTACTGGAACAACTTACACTGATGTGTTTGTTACGTGTTTATTAGATTACGGTGAGCCTGCAGATCAGTTAGCGTTTGACAATACAACTAATAACAATAGTTCTTACGTTTTTGATGAATTAGGATTAGTTGCATATAATTTGAACGGTACTGGATTATTATTAACACATGTAATTTTCCACCCAGTTCAAAAGTCGTTAAATCGTTTAATACAAATCGATTATACTGTAAGAATTCAAAGTCTAACAGGATTAATGGGGTAATACAATATGAGTTATACAATTACTTCAACAAATCCGTCTAATGCACCGATTACTATACAAGATCAACAACTTAATAATTCCACTAATCTTACATTTGTAGGTAAAAATTATTCAAGTTACGGTCCTATTATTGCAGAAGATTTCCTTCATTTGCTAGAAAATTTTGCAAACGTAGCATCGCCTGAAAATCAACCAAATGGCGGTCAAGCTCTTGAAGGGCAATTATGGTACGATAAAGGCAATCATCAACTTAATGTTTATAACGGAACACAATGGAATCCAGTCGGATCGATTAGAAAGGCAAACATTGCACCAACATCGGCACTTTCTGGTGATATGTGGGTAGACACCGCAAATAATCAAGTGTATGTGTATTCAGGATCAACATGGTTATTAGTAGGACCTCAGTTTAGTGCAGGATTTCAAACCGGTTCACAAGTTGTACCTATCACAGATATCAGTAACGTAACACACAATGTAACCGGAATATACTCTGACGGTACGCTAGTTGCAATAGTTAGTAATGCAGCATTTACACCAAAGACTACTATATTAGGGTTTTCTTCGATTAATCAAGGAATTACGTTAAATTCAGTTAACAAGTCTAGTACAACCGCACCTACAAAATTTTGGGGAAGAGCAAGCGAAGCAGACGCATTAAACGTAAATGGTACAACTGTTAATTCGAGCAACTTTTTAAGAAGTGACATTGTAAGTGTCACAAATAATCCTCTTAACATTCGAAGCGACGGTGGTATTAGTATAGGCGGTGATTTAAGTTTTAATCTTAGTGCTTCAACAAGTGTAGTAATTTTTAATTCAAATACATCAGGTAGGGGAATCAACTTCCTACTAAAAAATAGTACCGGTGCGTCGGAATCTGTACTATACCTTAATGCCAATGCACGAGTCGGAGTTGGTCCTAATAATACAGCACCGGCGACAGCATTGGATGTCGCCGGTGTTGTTACAGTTAAAGACGATACTGTTAGTGTCCCTACAATTAGCGGACAGATAGTAGTAAATGGAACAAACGACATAAAAACTAATGGATTATTAAGTATATCGAACGCTAGCATTGTAACAAACGGCGGATTAGCGGTTAACAAGGGATTATATGTTGGCGGAAATTCGATTGTAAATGGATCTATATCGTTTAATAATCTCAATAATAATTTACAGCCAATGACTGGTTCAGTAATGATTCCGGGAACATCGTCTGCTAATGGTTATTACGACATCGGTTCTGATACTATTTCGTTTAGAAACGTATATGCTACTACATTTGGTAAGTCAGACCGATCATCGAATTTCTTAGGTATTTTTACCGGAACATTTAATGGTAACATAAATGGTAGTTCGACTTCACTAGCGACATCGACCATATTTAATCTTGCTGGCGATATAACTAGTGATAATTTAACATTTACTGGTGCAGGCGGAACAGCAACATTTAATACAAGTGTAAGTTCGACTATTATTGCAGACAGAACAGAAGTAACTGATACTAAGTCAACTGATTATTTCTTGATTAGCAGAACGACTACAAATCCGTTAACTAACACTACTAATACTATTTTAAGAAAAACATCGAAACAAACAATTATTTCTAACCTACCAGTGGTACCGGTAGGCGCAATATTTCCGTTTGCAGGAACGATTATTCCAACAGGATATTTGTTATGTGACGGAAGTGAAGTTCAAATTTCAAAATATAGTACGTTATTCCAAGTTATTCAATACTCGTACCGAGCAAGTGCATTGTTGTTAGGATATAATACATTTGCATTACCGGATTTGAGAGGTCGATTCCCATTAGGTGCAGACAATATGAATAATAAATTGACTGTACCGAGCAAAGAAAGTACGAATATCTTAATTAATGCAGGCGGCGGTGCAGCTAATCGTGTTACAGACGTCACTGCTGATACATTAGGTGCGGGTGCAGGATACGAGAAACAAACATTATTATCGTCTAATCTACCTGATCATACACATAATATGAGCAGTGGTAACAACCAGTATTACGCAGTCGGCGCCCCGAATGTTACAGACAGCTCGGCAATTGCAGGATACGGTCTTTCACAAACTAATAACGCTGGATACGGTTATCAATATTCAGGAGGAGTGGTATCAAACAGATTGGCACAACCTGTTAATACTATGAATCCATATACTACTATTAATTACATCATTTATACCGGAGTTACTTCATGAGTTATACTATATTAAAAACCGATGGATCAACTGTAGCTGAAATAGTAGATGGATCTATTAATCAAACTTCGACTGATCTAACACTAATCGGTAAAGATGCAAGTAATTATGGTACATATATTAATGAAAATTTTGTATATCTACTAGAAAATTTTGCAAATACTTCGCAACCTAATAATCCAACAGCTGGTCAATTATGGTATGATACTAGCACCGGACGACTAAAAGTATACGACGGTTCTACATTTAAAGTATCTGGCGGAACAATAGTACAAGGCACACAACCTGCATCATTTACACAAGGAGATTTGTGGATTGATAGTAGTAATGACCAATTACATTTTTATGATGGTTCTAATCTAGTATTAGCAGGCCCAGTTTATTCTAAAGATCAAGGAATTTCTGGTTTTTCTGTTGAAGATGTAATTGATTCGAATCAAGGTAGTCATACTATTGTTAAAGTTTACGTTTCACAAGTTCTAATCGGCGTACTTAGTAAGACCGAATTTACTCCGTTAACTCCTATATCCGGTATTACAGGTAGCATCTATGTTGGATTTACCGCAAGCAATTACGCGGGAGTTAAATTGCATGTGCCGGTTACACAGGCAGATTATTTAATCGCACATGATGGTACAGCAATGTATCCGGAAAATTTCGTTTCGTCGATTAACAATGCAACGATGTTAGGAACCTTAACTATACAAAATAATACTTCATTAATTTTAGGTCAAAATCAAGATACTGAAGTTATTGTAACTCCGTCGTTATTTCAAATAGCATCAAATATTTCAAATCAAAATTTCGAAATTAACACATTAAACAGTTCGGGATTATTGTCGAGCATATTTGTTAATGCACAGCAAGAAAAAGTAGGAATTTACACTAACACACCTACAGCTACACTAGATGTAAACGGTGACACGATCATTCGAGGTAGTTTAACAGTTCAAGGTAATACTACAACAATTAATACAGTTAATGTTAATGTTGAAGATTTAGTTATTCAATTAGGTGCAGTATCAAATCCATCAAATACTACAGCAAATGGTGGTGGTATTAGTATCGAAGCTGGTTCTGACGGTAATAAAACATGGGAATGGAAATTAACTAACACAAGTTGGACCTCATCAGAGAATATTAGTGTAGCAACGGGGAAAGGATACTATGTAAACGGATTTGAAGTATTGAGCCAGACAACATTAGGATCGACAGTAATTAGTGCTCCGGGATTAACATCTATCGGAGTATTAGGATCATTACAAGTTTCTAGTATTTCTGTTACTAATTCGACCATTACTTACACTAATCCATCGGTTATAGACGGAACTATTACATTAGCCCCAAAGAATCAAGGAACTGTTGATGTTAGCAGTAAGAGAATTTCGAGTTTAGCAAGTGCAATTAACCCTACTGATGCCGTAAATTTAAATGATCTTGCACATAATATACAACAAGCACCGTTAGGATTATCGTCAGATACTACAGGATTAGCTAATGATCAAATCGCTAGCGTAATTATTACAAAGGTTTATCCGCCATATGAACACGTTAATAGTACAATATGTAGAATCCACTGTATCGCTGCTGGTGTAAGAACTACTAAAGAATATCAACTGATAAACGGAACATGGTCGTGGCAGGCTGACCTATAATAACTGCCTAAAATAAAATAAATACTAGACATGTAGGACACAGAGATGCCATATACTATTAACAGATATAACGGATCGCAACTTTCGGTGATTCCAGACGGAACAATTGATAATACAACTGATATTACAATTGTTGGTAAGAATTACGCAGGGTACGGAACCGCTCAAAATGAGAATTTTCTATACTTATTGGAAAATTTTGCTAACAATACTCCGCCGCCGAGACCCATTTCGGGACAAATTTGGTTTGATTCATCATCGAGTAAACTAAAATTTTATGATGGAAATAAATTTCGCACAACAGGCGGCGCCGAAATTGGCGGTATACAACCAACTGGTTTAACAACTGGTGATTTTTGGTTTGATACAACAAATAAGCAATTATATGCGTGGGACGGGTCGAATTTCATATTAATTGGTCCTCAAGCAGTACCTGGCTCTGCAACAACTGAAATGGTATCGAGAAGTGTTCGAGACACATATGGAACATCACATACAATTATCGCAGCAGTTACTAACGGTACCACGGTGTTCATTATTAGCCCAGATGCAGAATTTGCTCTAGATCCTATTGTAAATCCGATTACCGGATTTACAAAAGTACAACAAGGTGTTACGTTAATCGATACAAACGATGATAACCAACCTGGACAAACAACTACTACACATCGTTTTTGGGGAACAGCAACAGATTCGGACAGGTTAGGAGGCTATCCCCTTAGTGACTTTGTAAGAAATAGTAATTTACAATTTACAACTCTTGCTAATTTTAGTGATGCTGGATTTACTGTCGGTAATACTCCAAAATTACACGTATTTAACGACGGTGCAACTACTCCTACTATTCAAAATCAATTTGGAGATACAATTGTTTTTCAGACAACTGTAAATTCTGCTACAGTAACACCGATAAAATTAATCGGTTCTAATATAGTCCCTGGGGTTGATGCAACTTCAAATTTAGGCAGCAACGTATTGAGATTTGCTACAATTAATGCAGTTACATTTAATGGTATTGCTACACAAGCGAATACTGTAACATTAGGCACTGGAACATCATCAGCATCGATTGCAGCAACCGCAGGGACTATTGTTGCTAGAACAACAGCTGATCAAACAATCAATGGTGTAACGATTACTGCTGGTGCAGTTCAAGGCACATACTTCGTCGGTACTGCTACTAGTGCAAACTATGCAGACTTAGCAGAAAAGTATCTTGCTGATGTAGAATATGACGTTGGTACAGTTGTTATGATCGGCGGTGAAAAGGAAGTTACTGCATGTCAACCGGGACAACGTGCAATCGGTGCCGTTAGTGAAAATCCTGCTTATATGATGAATGCAGAGTTAGAAGGCGGCACCTTTATTGCATTAAAAGGTCGTGTTCCAGTTAAAGTTTCTGGAAAAGTTAAGAAAGGAAATAGATTATTTGCTGGTAATAATGGAAGTGCTGCGGTAGCAGATCCACAGTCACCGGATATTTTTGCAATTGCATTAGAAGATAATAACGATCCGACTATCAAACTTGTTGAATGTCTAATACTTTAACACTAAGTATTAGCATTGAGGGTAGCGAATGGCAAGTCAAGGATCAAAAGTATTAGCAAGTGATTATAACACACTCCAAACTACAGTTTCGAATTTATTAGGAACAGGGTCTGGAGTGCGTGGTTACGGGCAAACTGTCTCTAGTGCTCAAGTTAGCAATACAAATAAAATTACTACAACTGAATGGACAAATTTAGTTAACGATATTAATAAATGTGTAATTCATCAAGGGATAACATTACCGAGGGCAATTTCGGCACCCGCAGTAGGAAATAAAGTTTATTACGATAATAGTTCTTCTATATGTTTTGCAGCATATTCGAGTGCAGTGACCGCAATTGGTACTAATCCTCAAGTATTTCCAGCAGCAGGGCAGTATAGCGGAACGGTATTAGCCAATCCTACAATGACTAATATGGCATGGGGTACACATAATCATACAGCAACTTTAAGTTTTGGATCGGCAAATGCATTTAGATATTTTTTTAATGCAGGCGGCAGGATCGAAATTACTCCGACTATTGCAGGCGGCGGTTTATCTACTACTGATGCATCAACTTCTCTAGACATTGCATGGCAAACTATTTTTAACAGAATGGGAACGGCATATTTATATTATAACTCAAGTGCAGTTACAAATACTAATTATACAAGTGGTTCGGGGCAAACTGTGACCGTTGCATCCGCAGTTGGTGCATATCAATTAACGACAGCATTTCAACTGTTAGTAACATCAACAACGCCGAGTGGCGGGACATATTATCCGAATCAATATCAAATTTTTGCAAAAGTTGACGTAACACCAAATCCGACTGCTATATTGTATCAAATTACATTTTCCGATTCTTCTCTCGGTACAGGATCTGCAACATGGGCAATTAAAGAACCAGTTGATAGCACTATAACAAGCACAATATCATATACTAGAGCATCGGGATCTTATGTATCTGTAGTCCCGCCGTCATTAACAACATCGTCATTTACATAATAGAGGTCGCATATGGGAACTATTCAAGCAGCACAATATAATGCATTACAAGGATCAGTTGCAAGTATATTAGGTCAAGGATCCGGCTCGTATGCTAATACACCGATTACTGACATTAGTCAACTATATGGATATGGCCAAAACGTTACTAGTAGCAGGGCAGCTCAGTATACTGAGATCACTGCGGCACAGTGGGCAGCATTAAGAAATGATATATTGGCCTGTTATTATCATCAAGGATTAACCCTTCAACTACCTGCTGCTCCGTCTAACACAATAGAAATAACCCAAGCAGATTATACATTATATAATAGTATTGTAGATGCAATAAATTTAAATGTAAATCGACTAGCTTTTCCGGCAGCGGGACAGTATAGCGGAACTGTTATTGATTCCCCTACTAAAACAAATTGGAGCGGATTAGCAACCCATACTATGACCGTCAATTTTCCTGCATATACAAACGGACAAAATATCCCAGTTTCTGCATCCGACTGTGCAAGATATTTTTTTAATGCAGGCGGACGAATTGAAATAACTCCGACTATTTCTGGTGGTGGGTTAGACTCGTCAACTCCGTCGACTGCATTAGATCTGGCATGGAAAACAGCATTTAATAGAGTTGGTACACTTTATTTTAATTTTAATTCAACTAGCTGCACTAATACACAATATACAAGCGGGCCGAGCCAGACTGTGTATGTTTCTTCAGGAATCGGTTTTAATAATTTAACAACTTCGTATCAATCGTTACTCACTTCAATCACATCGACAGACGGAGGGACTTATTACCCAAATCGATTGGTGGTAAATGCAAAAGTTAATGCAACACCAAATCCGTCACAAATAATATTTCAAATTTTATACGAAGATACCTCACTTCATGCAAACGAACCTATTGATAGTATAATTACTAGTACTGTTGCTTATACTAGAGCATCGGGTTCATATGTATCAGTAGTCGGACCGACAGCAACTAACTCAAGTTTCGTCTAAACTATAATATACTCAGATAACTAAAGTAGTAAAAACTACTGAGGTTATCTTATGGATGAACGAATTGAAAAAGCCTTTGATGTAGCAAATTATATGGCTACATTGTCGAATCAACGTCGAGTGATTCTAGAAGAATTTAAACAAAAAACAGTCTATTATATCAATGGCGGTACATTTAATGTTTCGCCTGAACTAATTACATTTACAAAATTAACATTAGATTTAGGACATACAGAAGATGTTCCGTTTATCGATGCAAATAGTTTTCCTGTTGTAATTAATGATGTTCAGCAATTTTTCAATGATATCGTTGACGTGTATTTTCAAACAGTAAATGAATATTCTGTCAAATATACTGACATTAAAAATAAAAGAAGTGTCAAGGATATAGTCAGTTTATGAAAAACGGCGCTGTAATTTTTGCACATAACAATCAAGGAATTGACTATGTAAAAATGGCAATTTTTTGTGCATCTCGGATAAAACAGCATCTTGATATTCCGGTAAGTATTATCACTAATGATCTTGATTATTTAAAAAATGAGTTTCCGGATCACGGTTTTGATCAAATAATCCAATTAAATCCAGAACTATCAATGTCAAAACGATATCATGATGGATCATTATCTCATGATCATTTTGAATGGAAAAATACAACTAGAAGTAATGTTTATAATTTAACACCATATGATGTGACATTAGTAGTCGATTCGGATTACATCATTAATTCTTCTATTCTTAAATTAGCATTTGACAGAGAAGAATCGTTTCAGATTTATCATAAAAGTTTTGATTTAGCTGACTGGCGTAACCGCATTGCATATGAACGGATAAATCAATATTCAATTCCGTTTTATTGGGCTACAACATTCGTCTTTAGGAAGAATGCCGCTACACATGCATTATTTGATTTAATTGAATATATTAAGAAAGAATGGGATTATTTTAGAATATTGTATAGTGTAGATAACTCATTGTATAGGAATGACTATGCTTTTAGTATTGCAATACATATAATGAATGGCAAAACCAATGGAGAGTTTGCTGCTGAATTACCAGGAAAGATGACATACACATTGGATAAAGATTTATTAATAACAATGTCTGGCAACTCTATGAAATTTTTAATTGAAAAGCAAGATTACTTAGGCGAATATATTGCTGCAAGTACTGATGATCTTGATGTGCATGTAATGAATAAAAAGAGTTTACTACGATATATTGACGGAGGTAATGGTGTCTAAAGGGTTTTTAATATACGCACAAAATACCGAGACGACTAATTATATTCGTCAGGCATACGCATTAGCATTGTCGATTAAAATTAGTCAAACGCACATTAAAGATGTGTCATTAGTTACAAACGATGCAGTCCCCGACGAATATCGAAGTGTATTTGATCAAATTATAGAAATACCGTGGGGCGATCATTCTAACAATTCTCGTTTTAGAGGAGAAAATCGGTGGAAGGTATATTATTGTACTCCATATGATGAAACAATTGTTCTTGATTCTGATATGTTATTATTAGAAGATATATCAGAGTGGTGGGATTATTGTAGTAACTACGATATAAAATTTTGTTCTCGAATTAAAAATCATAAACTTGAAGTAATTACAGATACAGTTTATAGAAAATCGTTTGTGGAAAACAATTTATCTAATCCTTATTATGCGTTACATTATTTCAAAAAAAATAAAACTGCATATGAGTTTTACAAGGTATTGGAATTTGTTTGTAATAATTGGCAATGGTGTTACACAACATTTGCCCCAAATCTATATCAAGATTGGTTAAGTATGGATTTAGCAACTGCTATTACAATCGAAATAGTCGGAAATTATGATTCGAGTATCGATATATGCTCGCCATTGGAATTTATTCATATGAAATCAGGAGTGCAAGGATGGGATGTAATGTTTGCATCGTGGTTAAATGCCGTGCCGCATGTATTGAATGATAAGTTTGACTTAGTTATTGGTAACATAAAACAGACAAAGGTGTTTCATTATGTCGAAGATGACTTCTTATCATGTTCGATATTATTACAACTTGAGGATTTAGTAAATGGCTCGTAAAAAGAAAAGTAATCCTGTAGTCGAAGAGTTTCAAAATATTGAACTAATTATTCCAAAATTTTATGTATATTACGATAATAAAACCGGACAGATTCTTTCGATCACAAACGAAGTAGATCCTAATTTTGAGTATAGCATTGAAGTTGATCATGATGAAATAGCAGGATTTTTTACTAGCGAAAAAAGTTGGAATGATTACATTGTTGCAAGAGTAAAGACTACTGACGGATCTTTTATTACACAGATAATTTTAAAAACATCACCTATATACGATTTTAAAAATAATGATTTAATTCATATTAGAACAAATTTATCAGATACTCCTGATTTGTTAGTAGTGTGGAACGGGCCTAAAACGTATTGGGAATTTTCGTTAAATTCTAGTGCAAGAGAGTTTTTTAATAATAAGATTCGACGGGGATCAGTAATGTTTTTTGTAACATTAGAGGATGATTTTGATTTCTTAATTAAAACAATTGCAATAAAAACAGACGATTTACTCAATGGTTCGACTATATCTATACCTTTTGATACTAACTACGAATTTAATAATGCTAAAATATCAATTTCAACAGTTAGTTTATTTAGATCTTATAATTTAAAAATATATGAATAAAATAAAAATTATTGATCAAGACGTTATTTTCCTTAGTTATGATGAACCAAACGCTGAAAAAAATTATGCCGATTTGCTAAAAAAGCTACCATGGGCAAAACGTGTGCATGGAGTTAAAGGTAGTGATTCTGCACATAAAGCATGTGCAGCGTTAAGCGAGACGGAATATTTTGTTACAGTCGATGCTGATAATATCATCGATCCTGATTTTTTAAAAGTAGAAATTGATTTAGAAGAGTTAAATCTAACTCCCGAACATGTGTTTAGTTGGTGCGGAAAAGTTTATGTTAATGGACTTATGTATGGAAATGGTGGTCTTAAATTATGGACACGTAAGTTTGTTAACGAAATGAAAACTCACGAAAATTCCGATCCCGATGATGTTAAAGGAAAAGTGGAATTTTGTTTCGATCATCGATATTATCAGTTCAATGAGAACTATTCTATAAGTTATACTAATGCTAGTCCCTTTCAGGCATTTAGAGCAGGATTTAGAGAAGGTGTAAAAATGTCTCTCGATCAGGGTGCTAAAGTCACCGACATCGAATCAGTATGGTGGCAAAATTATCAACGATTATTAATTTGGTCTAACATCGGTGCAGATGTTGAAAATGGATTATGGTCGATGTATGGTGCTAGAGAAGGTGCATATTTAACAAATTGCACTGATTGGGATTATAGTTTAGTTAGAGATTTTGATTGGCTAACTAACGAGTGGAATGAAAAATATAGCACAGTTACAGAAGAAATGTTACCCTATGAAATTTCTGGGTTAGGTCATACTTTACGAAGAGAATGTGGATTAGAAATGTCTGATCTTGATAAACATGGATCTGCATTTTTTAAACAAGTTTATAATAATACTCCGAGGATTATCCGTAAGAGGGTTTAATGTACGATATCATTTTTGTTGTTAACACACCGTATTCTTATAATGCCTTTAAAAAATTTAAGAAGAAATATCCGTTAGCAAAGTCGGCCGAGACATATTCTGATGCAATAAAAAAAGTTTTTACTAAGGCATTTTGGGTAGTATGGCCTAATTTAAATGTTAACGATGATTTTAAATTTGATTATGAAATAGAAAAGTGGGATGAAGAATATGTGCATGTTTTTCAAAATGATGAAAACCATAACGGAGTGTGTTTAATCCCAAAGACTGCTAAAGTATCCGACCGAGAATTTAACCATCGATTCTTTGTACATAAAAAAGAATTAGACATTATGGCAAGTACTAGTGTCGATCGATATGATATTTTTTCAGTAGATACATACGAAGAATATTTGGCTGCATTAGAATTAACATCGACAGAACTGTTTTGGATAATATCAAAAGAACTCTGCATTGTTGATACGTTTAAATTTGATTTATTTTTTACTACAGAAACTGATGAATATATATTTGATCGTGAACGAAACCATGCGTTTATACATACTGAAGGTAAAAATGAAACTTATAACGGAGTGTTACTTTGTAGCACCTATTCGCCTTTAAGTAAAAAAGAAATTGATTTTAGGTTTCCAGTTAATCGAAAAGAATGGAGTATTACAGCAAGTATTAGTAAACCGTATGATATTGTTTTTATATCGTATAATGAACCTAACGCAGATATCAATTATCAAAAATTATTAGAACGATTCCCATTAGCTAAACGAGTGGATAAAGTTAAAGGTATACATCAAGCACATATCACTGCGGCAACATTATCTTCGACGAGAATGTTTTGGGTAGTCGACGGAGACGCACAAATACTTGATTCTTTTAATTTTGATTTTGTTCCTTTAATATACGATAGAGATTGTGTACATGTATGGCGTAGTCAAAATCCTATAAACGGATTAAAATATGGGTATGGTGGAGTAAAACTTTTACCTACACAATCAACTATTAGTATGGATGTTAACAGTCCTGATATGACTACAGCAATAAGTAGCAAGTTTAAAGTAATTGATCAAATAGCAAACATTACTGCATTTAATACCGATCCATTCAATACATGGAAATCGGCATTTAGAGAATGTGTTAAGTTAGCATCAAAGACTATTCGAGGACAATTAGATACAGAAACCGAAGCACGTTTAGATACGTGGTGTAATATTGCCGACGGTAAGTTTGCAATTTATGCCTTACACGGTGCAAGAGCGGGTAGAATATACGGTGAAGAAAATGCCGACAATTTGCCGGCACTTTCTAAGATTAATGATTTTGAATGGTTAGAACAACATTTTAAACTGACATCGGTGCTACGATAGCAGGATGATGTTCATAGTTTTCTAATTTAAAATCGTCTAAATTGTATTCAAATAATCCTTTATCTACAGTTATATATAATGTAGGTAGGGGTTTAATATTTCTACTTAACTGTTCGTTAACAGCATCAATGTGATCTTTATATATATGACAATCTCCACCGGTCCAAATAAAATCACCTACTTTAAGTCCGCACTCTTTCGCAATCATGTGCGTGAGCAAACTATAACTTGCAATATTAAATGGAACACCTAAAAACATATCGCAACTTCGTTGATATAATTGACAACTTAAATATCCGTCAGTAACGTCAAACTGACACATAACATGACACGGCGGAAGTGCCATTCGATCTAAATCACCGGGATTCCATGCAGTTAGTATGTGTCTCCGACTATCGGGATTTTTTTTGATCCCGTCGATTAGCATTTGTAATTGATCAATTACAATTGGTTCCCATGTACTCGAATTAAGCCATTTACGATCTGTCGTCCGCCAAGTTCTCCATTGAACTCCGTAAATTCGTCCGAGATCTCCAGGATTTCTTGCACGTGGTTTCCAATACTTAGAATTAGCATTTGCAGACCAGATTGTAGATTTATCAGTTGCATTTGTTCCGTATAAAATTTCTTTTAATCTAAGTTCGTTACTGGACCCTTCTAAAAACCATAGTAGCTCGCTTACTACTGCCTTCCATGCTAGTTTTTTTGTTGTAACAGCAGGAAAGCCTAATCTAAGATCAAACCGCATTTGCATGCCAAAAATACTAATCGTACCAGTACCTGTACGATCAGTCTTTTCTTTGCCGTTTTCTAAAATTTGTTTAAGTGCTTCGTTGTATTGCTTCATATTCCTCTACCTTGCAAGAGCCTAAATCTCTAGTATTAGTTAGTATAAAGCCTTCTAAGAAACTAGGTAAATTGATTTGAGTATCTGCTTCGTAAACTCCGGGAATACGAGTAATGTATAATTTGTCTAAAACAGGTTTTGCTTGTAATAGAACGCTAACTCCGCCTATAACAAAAAATTCGTTATTAGGGTATCGTCGATGTAGCGATTTAATGACATGTGGAACATCGCCATTAACACTAATAACATCTTCAACATTAAGATGTTCATTTGTGATTACAACATTAGTTCTTTTTGGAAGTGGTTTAGGCATATCAGGACTGTTCCATGTAGTTTTGCCCATAACTACGACTTGGTTTAAAGTTGTTTCTCTAAACCATTTAAAGTCCTCTTTATTTGGAGGCCACGGCATTCCACCGTTATTTCCGACACCTCCGTTATCGTCGACTGCAAATAATGCAATTATCATATGGTCTTTTTATTTAAGAATTTTTGAGTTTTCTTTTTAATATCTTTCTTAACTCGATCGGTATCTAGTTTAAAATCAATATTTTCAATTCGATGTTCGTAAGTGTGAATAGTTTCGGCTAAAATTTTTTCAAATGTTTCCCAACCGTCATTACGAATTTTTGTTGTGAGTTTTATTTCCCAAGTAGTGTTATCTTTAAAGTTGATATTTACAGTTTGAATATATCGAAGAGGTAAAACATTAAATTTTACCTCATCGAATACTTCAGGCCAACTATCGATAACGTCCTTAGGCAGTTTCTTCCTTGACTGCATCGTTTTTCTTTTTCTTGGTTGGAGCCAACTCCTCTGCTAATCTTCTAAACTTTGCCGCTTCCTTAGCTAGTTTATCTGCTTGAGAACGATAATGTTTTGCTTCTTCTTCTGGTGAATCAAAAGTAACTGTTTTTTCAGTTGCTATAGTAGCAGGTTCAGCGGATGCAGCAGGAATTTCTTGTGCCGATGCAACTTCCCGAACTTCTACTTTATCAGTAGAGTTAGGTTTGATATGAAGATCATCCACCGCAACTCCCCGATTTTCGGCAATAAGTTGATTAAGTTCTGATAGCAAGATACTAGTTCCTACAACCGGCACCATTTCAACTTCGCTAGTCGGCGCCTTTACAAGCAACCCCTTAGCGTGTAAGGATGGCAACATGGTGCTACCATCCGGGAATTGTGTGCGATTCAATACTTCTGCAAATTCATATGATTCTTGAGCTGCTGCACTTTCAACAAGATTAATGATTGCATTATGATATGAATCGTCTAATCTTTCAGTCGAAACAACAAGGCAACTATATGCATCACCGGGCAGCGTTCTAAACGCAACTAAAACACGTTTGCCGGTAGACTTCATTCTGCCAACATGTTTTAGATTAACCATTTGCTTTTTGTGCCTCTGCTTGCTTTGCAACTTGATCCAAGAACGCAGTTAACTTAGTATATGTCTGTCCAACTGCTACCATTTCGTTTGGTTTGAATGCACCGCGTGAACTTGCAATATCGATAATGATCTTCATAGCATTAAGATCATTAATTGATAATTCATTACTAGCACCTTCTTGTGCAGGTGCTTCGGTAGTTTCAATGTTTTCAACTTCGTCTGTCATAATATCTCCTTAATTAAGTTATTGCTAACTTTAATTATCTTGTATGGAGATGCGGACACGCAATTGTGAAAAAACTTAACTCTTTTTCTGACTCAAATCCGATGCGAGTAGTATACACAATTGAGTTATTATGATCTAACGAAATTCCTTGGCCTATATAATATCGATTATTTAAATTTTCTCTAATCCAATAGTCGATACTTCTTACAGTAGTTGGATGATATTTTTCTAGAACAGTATATTTAAAATGTGGAGCGGCAAACTCAACCCTTCTAATATCGAAGTAATTTAAAGGATTAGGCTTGCCGTTTTTAAGTGCCATTATGAGCGATGCCCAAACTCGTAGTATGCGTGTTCGCCAAACGGAGGTACAATATCCTTAGTACCATGGATAATGAACACAGTATCACAATAATCTGGATCACCCCATGATTGCCAAGGATATCCATCAGTGAACATGATAAACTTTTTAGGGTTAATATCATATGCCTTCATATAATTCCAGTTGGCATCGAAGTCAGTACCGCCACCGCCTTTAATTTCATAACTCAAAAATTCGTCAGCGTTATAACCATCGTAATCTTGTTCGTTATACACTTCGGTATCGAAACACCAGAGTTTAATCTTAAAGTCCTTATATTCATCCATAATGCCTTTAATTTCAGTTAAGAAATCCATTGCTTGGTCATTACCGATCGAACCCGACATATCGATTGCTACACAAATATCGATTGTTTCTGCAAAGTTAGTACCGGGCAAAATTGCGTTCATATGCCAACCTTTACGGTTAGGACGTAGGAAGGTGTAGTCATTACGAATAATACTTTGAATCTGTTGCCGAAGAATTTCTCGCCAATTCATTTTCGGTTCGGTAAGTTCCTTAATTAATCTTGCAACACCTGCCGGAGTATTACCTGCACCTGCTGCCTGTGCTGCCTGCATAGTTGCTTCACGAATTTCATCGCGAATCTTACGCAATTCTTCTTTGCTATAAGAAGGACGATTACCATTATCGTCGTCACTGTTTTCCCAATCAATATGTTCGTCAAGCATCTGGCCAAGTTGCTCAAGCATTTGTTCGTCCATCTTTTCGTAGATGTCGTCATAAACTTGTTCTGCACTCCAACCATAATACTTTTGATCGTGATAAATTTGGATCTTAGTAACTTGATCACCGATGCGGTCTCGAATCAATTGTCCGTTAACACAATAGTCAGCCGCAATGTTAAAGATCTTACGATCACGGCCTTCACATCGACCCATATGATCAAAAACATTGTGCAGAATTTCGTGCGCAATAACAAATTCGATTTGTTTAACAGTTAGGTCGTTGAAGAAATCACGATTAAAGAAAATTGAACGACCGTCAGTAGCCGCAGTCTTACACCAGTCACTGCCGTCTTGAATTTTAAGACGAGTTGCCATATTACCAAAAAATGGATGACGGAGTAAAAGCCCTACACGAGCTACAATAATTTTATCAATAACTGGATCAAGATGTGCCATTTGTTTGTCCTTTTTGTTACATTATGTATATAGTATAACACCGCCCGTAGGCGGTGTCAACTAGGTAACTTCGCAGTATGTTACTTTTCGGTAGCTTGCGAAATATATTTACCGAACTTGTTATGGAACTCATCGAAACAATCAATTTCGTCTGGATCCAGTGGCAACTTATAAGTTGAAAGTGCGAGCTTAGTGCCCATAATTACCAACTCAGTTTCAAAATTGTCCATGATGAAACGGAAGAAGTGATTAACTTGGTCGTTCCAATCTTTTGCCTTCTTATCACATGCATCCTTGAGCTCGTAGCACAATGATACAGTAAGTGAATACATTGCTGAAATTTCCTTAGAATCCATCTTTTTAACCTTACCGGTCAAAATATCAGTTGGATTAGGCATCTTGCTAGCAATCTTACGATGTGCCATAAACTTAACAGCAAGACCTTCACCAATTGAACCTGAAGTAAGATCGGTCAGTGTAGACTCATCGGTGTCGTCGTCAACAAGCAGTTCACTTACAAATGACCATGAACGCGGAGTTGCAAATGCCCGTGAGCTAGACTTAGGATCGAAATCGTAAAGATCTTTCTTGCTAAAAGTAAGGAATCCTAGTACGTCCTTATGGATCTTGTTTTCTGCCGCCCAGTCAAACCAGTCTTCCCAATCAACATTCATTTCAAGATGTACAAAACGATTTGCAAGCGGAGCCGGCATCCGATAAGTAACACCCTTGTCACTTTCTCTGTTACCTGCCGCAACCATTACAACGTTGTCGGGCAATTCATATGTACCAACACGGCGGTTAAGTACGAGCTGATATGCCGCAGCCTGCACAGCCGGAGCCGCAGAATTCATTTCGTCCATAAACAAAATGATCATCTTATGATTCTTTGCAAACTCCTTGCTTGGAAGTTCGCCTGGCGGAGCCCAACGCATAGTGCCGTCATTACTGTCAAAATATGGAATACCCTTAATATCGGTTGGTTCCCATAGTGAAAGTCGAACGTCGATTACATGAGCTTCGAGCTCGTTGCCGAGCTGCTTAATAATATCTGACTTGCCGATACCTGGAGGTCCCCACAGGAAAATCGGACGCTTATTTTTAAAAGCCTTGCGAAGTGAACGCTTCGCACCCTTAGGACCAACTACACGGCTAAGTACTTCTGACATATAAATTTACCTTTTGTTTGTTGTTGAAAATGTTAAGTAATTTCTTACTATGTATGTATTGTATGATCGTTGAACGCAGTTGTCAATAGGTCTAAATATCTTTTTCACGTTCTTTCATAGCTTTTATTAAGCCATACTTTCGTATGTCATCCGAAAATAAACAAAGTTCAAAAGATCGCTTTTCGGAAAACACAATTATGCTAACGTGTGTTATATGATAAGGACAATCGAGATATTTTTCAAGAAAAATGAGTGTCTGGGGACTCAGCTCAATTGATTCAGAAAACGGAATTTCGTAAGATTTGATTTCTAGCTCGTTTTGTAGGAAATCTAATCCGTCGTTAGTTAAGCGGAATGCATGTTGCTTATTAGCACGATTGCATTGCCACCATTTGCGAGAAAAAAGTTTTACATTTGCATTATCAGTACTTTTGCCCCATTGGTTTAAAAATATTTTTGTTAATGCGTCACGTGTGATCATTTTTTCACTGGTGTGCCTGTAGTAAGTTTATAGACTTCAAAATCTTCTGTATTAAATGTGGAATTTAATTTTTTAGCTAAGTTATGCGCATGACCTTGATTACTAAAACTAACCTTTTTATATTTTGGCCCAGGGTAGCTTGTTAAACTATTGAAGCTCTTTAGGTTAAAAGGCTGTCCTTTGTAAAAGACAGCCCAGATTGCATCCGCTTCTAAGATTTGTTCTGCTTTATAATTCTTTTTGTTAATATGTTCTAATATGATACGCGGTTTTGGTCTTGACATAGGACCTCCGATTAACTACGTATATATTTATCATATTTTTAGTCTTCAAATGAGCCGCCATCCATTGATACGGATACAACTTCGGCATCGGTTTCGACATGCTTCTTAAGATCATTAAACATGCTTTCATAATCTTGAATCATCTTGTCCATAATTTCGGTTAATGCAAGTGTTAATAATCTAGCTTGCTGAATGCTTAATTTTATTTCTTTTGCTTGGCTTAATTCAGCAGCTCTTACCTGTTGTATAAACTGTGTAATTGGAGTTAGATTAATCTGATTTTGCATTTGTTAACACCGTCTTCATTTCATTTTCGGTCTTAAATGGACCTTTGTAAGGATATCTCTCGATTGTAATTACCTTTGGACAAAAACTTTTAACCCAACCTTTGTCAAACTTAATTACATAATATCCTGCACAATAAAGGCTTTTACTTTGATCACTTTTAGTGAACAACGGTAGTTTTCGTTTAATATCGTACATTGGATTATGTGGTTTGCAAGAAGTAGGATAACCGTGAACTTCTTTTGGAGCAGCTTTTGTAACTTTTACTTTTGGACTATGCAAGAAAAAATCATTACCGAATTGTTTAGTAATGTCTTCTTTTTTATTAAACATCACGTCTCCAGTATGGCTGCTCAACACAAACTTATTATTTTCTTTCTTTTGAAGGGTTGCAATTTTTGCACCGTCTTGTTCTACAATCCAGTACTTACCTTCGATTACTGGTTTTGCATGAATCTCTGTCATCTTACACCTGTGGATATTTTGCTTGGAATGGTTCTGCGTAATGTTGGATACTTTCTGCAATCTTCTGCATATCAAATGAACTACAGAATTTTAACATACGAATACCGACTTGTGTTACTTCTTTCGGCTTGCAGTTTTCATTAATTGTTTCAGTAATGATTTGACGAATATTATCTGGTTGATGATTAAGATCGATTAGCACACGATTTCTATCATAATCGTCTTTAACTCGATGTTCTACGCCATTATGATCAGTCCATCGTTGTAGCATGAGATTGTTCCATGCAAAACCTTTACCATTACGATCGTCAAATGCTTCTAGTAGTCCGATTTTATTTTTAGTACCGTTGGTTCGTACACCCGGATATGCACTAAAAATGTTGTCACTAGTATCACCTCGAATACACTTTTCAAAAAGCAACCATTCTGGATTTGGCGTAGTCTTTGGTTCCTTTGTCTTTTTATCAATAACTGGTTTGCCTTTTTTATCAAAGATGCCTTCGATTGTATGCAATTCTTCAGTAATGCCATTGTATTGCTTTACATTAGATGCAAGCAATTGATAGAAGTCTGAATCGCTACTGATAATAACATGATCAGATTCTGGATGACTTTGAATAAATCCTGCAATTAGATCGTCTGCTTCAAGATTCGGATGTCTTAAAACAGTACAGTTAGTTTTGTCATTGATAAAATTTTTAAATTCGTCAAACGTTTCCCAAAATAGCTTGTCTTCTTCAACTTCTTTTTCAGACATGGCTGCACGAACTTCTGCTCGATTACGTTTGTATGGTTCGTAGAAATCCTTACGCCAACTGCGGCCTTCGAGGCAAAAAATCACATGCTTTCCGTCAAAATCATTCCATGCTTTTTTAATGCTGTTAAACATAATATGAAGGGCCATGCCGACTTTAATGTCGCCATCACCTCTCACAACATGTCTTGAACGAAAGAATGTATTTGCTGTATCAACAATAATAAATGTCATGAACCCTCTGAATCTTTTGTAACTGCTTTTCTAATGTCTATCGATCCTGCTAGTATAGAATCAGGATCGATACCTTCTTCTACAGCAGCAGACAACAGAATATCGCGGAACCATCGAGCAATAATTTCGTCATCCGGATCGCCATCTGCCCCATATCCTTCTTGCTTTAATTTTAACACCCATTGGTCGTTCCAGTCAATTTCAAAAAAGCCGAATCGTATATCATCGGGATTAACTTTAAATCCGATAACATCTACCCATGGTTCTCCTCTTTTAGTTGCAAGTTCCTTTGGAGTAAGTAGTGCTTCTGCTTCTTTTTCCTTACGAAGTTGTTCGTCCTTTGCCTTTTTTCGAGCTTCGGCTTTTTCTTTTTTCATAGCCGCATTAGCCTTTCGAACTAAAGCAAGCCGTTCTTCTTCATCTTTCTTCTGCTGTTCTTCTCTAGCAGTAACACCTGTTACATCTTTAAAAAATTTCTTTATTCCCATTATGTTCCCCAGCTATTTCCAAATAGCGGTAAATGTAAACGGTCACTATATCGTAATCCGTTTTGTAATGCAAGTTCCGCTACACGTTTTGCATTTAAATTGTAGACTTCATTAACACCGCCTACTGGCATTAAATATACAGGTCCTGTAAAACCTTCTGCACGATAAATGTCCGCAGTTTCGATTGCTTCTTCAACATCTTCTTCTGTAGCAACTACGAACTTAAGATATGTAAATCCGACAGTTTCATAATCACACACTACTTCCGGGCGGATTGCTTTTTCTCTAGGTTCGCCCGAACAACTTAACTTTGCGCTAACACTAAATGTAATTTCTTTAGTATAGTCTCTCAATCTCCAAGTGCGTAAAAATATTTTAAATTCTTCACTAAGCGGTTGAGTACCATTTGTTTCGAATGTTACATCTTTAAGTCCGTGCATTTTACTATGCGACAATAAACTAGGATATGCCCGTTGCCATCCTAACAACGGTTCGCCGCCTGTAATTACAAGATGTTCATCTTCCCATTTTTTATATGGAAGAAGATTTAGCATCTTTTCAACAAGTTCGGTTACTTCTACAAACGGACTAAGATTTTTAAATGCAGGATGCCAACTTGCATAACTATCGCATCCAGTAGATACTAGCGGTAGATTTTCGTATGACGTATACGGTGCATAATTTGTATGATCATACGCAATTGGTTCGACTTCTTGACTTAGTTCTCCCTTCGGCATCCCAAATCCTTGGCATTGAAAGTTACAACCGTATGTTCTCATGAAAACAGAAGGCACACCCATAAAGCGTCCTTCTCCTTGTAAACTATAAAATATCTCTGAGACTTTAATTTTATTCATAATTTATTATATACTATTTTGTTGTAAAGTCAACCATGAATTGTAGTATTGCATTTTTTCATCGTTGATGTTGATGTTGATATTCAATAAGTGATTGATAAATTTAGATTGGTTATATAGATCGCGTAAGTCCAAAGTGTAATCAGCCTTGTGACTTTTTGATCTTGGCAATAAGGATGTATCTAAATTCATTGGTTGTTCGGTAATGAAAGATTGATAGTTTTTAAGAACTGTTTGATATAATGATTCGTCATAGTTAATTGAAACAGTTACCGATCGTTCGCCCAATGATGATTTAATGATGTCTAATTGCTCTGGGCGAGTGGATCCGATCCAAATATTTTTATTTGTATTATCTAAAAATGTTGTTAATTGATCAATCTTTGTTGCCCAATCGATTGAACGAAACATTAATGGATTGAACGGATAACTAAAATCTATTACATAATCCTCGTGGCTCCTATACACTAATGTTCCGTTAGATGTTAATTCTGGAATACAAGGTTTGACGAATGTATTATCAAACCCTGCAACTCCTATTATAAATGCATCTGAAATTGTACCCGACGGTAATAATCCAAAATACAGTTTATTCATCCGGCAGTTTAAAATTTTTAATATCCGCTAAATCGATATAATAAGCAATTTCGTCTTTATATCTTTTAGCAATTTCTGGTTGATAATAAGGTTGCCATGCTGATTTTTGCAGATTACTATAATCATGTTGTACACGGTAACATAATCTATTCTTAATATCACCTAATCTTCGGTGTAATGTAATACTATTATCAAACAGCAAAAAATCATTATCAGATTGATACCAATGATCGTATATGTATTTTTCAACAAATAAATTTTTGTCTATCTCTGCAAATACTTTGTCAGAATCTTCTTTACTCATGCCTTTGATTGACCAAACAGTATTAATGGAATAATGTAATCCGTTAATCCCGCCAGGACTTTGAATGACCATTGGAATTTCGACATCGTCTACTGGACACATATTTCCATGCATGACTTCATCTTGATCGGCTCTTAATCCCGGATTAATTTTTCCGGGAGTAAAACGATGTATAAGAATCATTTCGTCGAGTTCAGAACGAAAACTTTCACTAACAGATTCATAATAATCGGTTGTAGTAAGAAATCCGGTTGACGATCCGATAACGTTCTCAGATGCTAATAATGCTACTCCTGGTGTAAATGTTAATGTTCCACTCTCATTTGAATGCCATAAGAGTTCTCCTTCGGAAAACATTCCTAACGGATTCCCATCCTTATCTTTTTTTCCAGTGATCCGCATAATGTGTTTTCCGGTATCATGATCTAACTCTTGCATATTAGCAATTGCTTTTAATCTAATCCGATCGATTGCATCTATTTTGGGATCGTCGTTAAGTGCTGCTTGAACACATTCTGACCAAGTTAACCCAGTATATTTTTTAAGAATTAAGTATCTTATACCGTATCGAGTATCACCCCATTTTGTACACCATTCTATCTGATCTTGCCATTTTAGATTGCAGTTACGGATAATAGTTACAAGATTGTTGAGATGTAAATCTCCAATGTATAACCATTCTTCATCCGATAAATGGTTAAAATCGAGATCGTCGATAAAAATTCCAAATCGACCTAATCCTGGAATTTTAGAAATCTTCATTATTTGTGCCCTTTCATTGACAAGCAAATATCATAAAATTCTTTCTTTAATGCAGCATCGGATTCAAATGCACCCATCATAATTGCAGTTGTCATATCACTTTCGTGTTCCTTAACTCCTCGCATTGTCATGCAGTGATGCTCTGCTTTTACTACAACAGCAATATGCGGAGTTTTTGCATACTCCTGTAATGCTTGTGCAATTTGTGTAGTCATTTCTTCTTGAATTTGAGGACGTTCGCAAATATGATGAACAAGTCTGTTAAATTTACTCAATCCAATTACTTCTTCGTCTGGTACAATACCTACCCAACACTTGCCTACAATATTCTGGAAGTGATGTGCGCAAGTTGACCGAATTGAAATTGGACCAGTAGTATACAAGCTCTTATATCCCATATTAGGAAATGCAGTTACTTTTGGAACTGGACGATATCTGCCACTAAATGTTTCAAGCACCATCATTTTAGCAACACGTCTTGCAGTATCGTGTGTATTGTGATCGTGGTCGATGTCAATCACTAATGAATCGAGGACATCTTCGAATTTATCCGCAACCTCATCTACTAACAAATCTAGTTCGCCTTCTTTGATGTAATCTGCAATGTTATCATTGCAGTGAAATCTCTTGTTGTCTAATACAATACGTTGGCGAATTATATTGCTAATTAACTTATTTTCTTTATCCATTATTATTCTCCGATGATAAGGCAGTGGATTGCCATATTCTTATTAATATACATTCTTATTTAGAATAGGTCAACGTTTACTTTCTGCAATTTGTAATTCGTCTTCTAAATATTCGATGTATTGATACATAATATCAATCTTGTGACCCGAGTCTGCAGAATTTCTTACTAACTCAACATCCTTTTTAACTTGTTCAATCTTTTCTCTTAGTTGTTGTGCAGTTAATTCGGTCATTATTTCCACCATGATTCATATGGAAAATCAATCCAAACGTCCTGTTCGGCTTTGTTAATTTCCATTCCGCAAAAGTCCATTTTTACTTTGCAATCACTCGATAAATTATCGACTAGTACTGCAAATTTTACATTTTGATTCCACACATGATCCCATCGTGCGTCGTTGGGCAAACAACTAGACTGCCAATCAGCCATTAACCAATTAAGTGTTGCACCGGTATCATTAATGTCGTCTACTACTAGAATATTTTTGCAAACTTGCTGATCAATATCTCCATTATATCCATATGCATCGTCGGCCATCCAGCAATTAGTTTCACAATCGTTTTCTGTATGGTCTCTAAGATTAATCTTTAAAGTATTCATAGGAACCTTGAGATAATGACTAATATACAACGCAGGCATTAATCCACCTCGTGTAATACCTACAATATAGTCAGGCTTCCAATTGCTCTTTTCGATTTGATTGCAGATGTCTTGTACTAGTTTCTTAAATTCTTTATGCTTAATTCTTCTCTTGTCCATTGTTTAGCCTTTTCCAAGTTTTATATTTTTCTAATTCTTGATTATATTCTTCCCACAGTTTCTTTAACTTAGGAAATTCATTTTCCATTGCTGTATCACGGGTTGGAATATGTAAGAGTGTTTCAATTCTTTCTAATCTTTCTTCCAAATCTACTCCGTTTATTTTAACTGACCCTTTTACAACTAATGCTGCATTCGGCTCTACAATAATTTCGTCTCCACCGTGAGGAATTGTCATTACTGTTTTACCTGTACCATTAATAAAATTAGTGTTAGGAGTAGTCCAACTAACACTAGCACCATTTACTCCAAGATTAGATGTTAATGTTGCCCCTGATGTACCATTTGTAATTGTATACGGATGCGGTAAATTTATTGTAGTAGCTGTTGTGGCCATTTAATATGCTCGATTAATACACCTGCTGAGAAAAACTTATCTCGCAGGACCTCTTTTTGTTGTTCTATCTTACTAGTGATAGAATCATAATCTGTCATAAGATCTGTAATATGCTGACAAACTTTATCTTTGTTGGCAATATAATGATCCCACGATAGCGTCCATTCGCTAGGATACTTAAATTCGTCGATGTACATTTCGGAATAACTTAATCTATCCGGCACTAATGGAATTGAATTTACAATCGCACCTTCATACATGCTAATGCCGAGGGTTTCTTGTAAATTAGCACTAAAGACCATTTTTGATTCACCTAGCAATGTGTGGTATTGATCTTTTGTTAATTTATTTTCTTGGCAAACAACAAACTCGTATTGCGGCAAACTTTTTTCGAGGTCTTTAAAAATCTCTACTTGCTTTTCTGGAGCAATTCGATGCGGAAATAAAATTAAATCTCGTTTAGCCATATTCTTAAACGGATCTAATGTAGATTCCATATATTCCATCGGCCAGCCAGTGCGTACTACTTTATTTGCAACATTAAATCCGGGATTGAAATTAACACCTAATAAGTTCTCAAAGAACATGTCTATATGAAAATCTGTAGCAAAGTAATTATGATCGATCGCGTGGAAGAAACTTTGTTCAGCGTGACGTACCCACGGTTCATCACCAATGAGTCTACCTAAAAAGTCTTGCGGATCATAACTACCAGCATGCCACAGTGCGTGAATTGTTACAGGAATTTGTAACAATTCACTCATGTACTTTAAGTTGATAACGCCAGGATGCCAAGCATCTGTGAAAATAAAATGATCGCCAGCAACCACCTTGCCTTCGGAGAACAATCTAGCCATAGCCTCAACTTGTGCAGCCTTATAGATATTGGTGCCAGCAAAATTGAGAAAAGCACCAGGAGTAGTATCATTTGGGATATCAGTAGGGCCTGAAATAACATGTACTTTATGTCCTTGTTCTTGTAGCAGAAGCGGTACATAGGCCTTCCATTGTTCTGTGTATCGTGTCGAAACCGCCTCTAAGTCAACTAGAAAGATAGTCATCAGTGTGACCTTGGCTTATTAACTCTTGCACCTTGCTTTTGATTACGGCGGTCGTTATTCCATGGACGCTTATGACCCTTTACTTCGCGCTCGTAAATCTGCCAAGTTTTTGCGTGTTTATTATACAAGTCTGCCGGATTGTATGGCAACAGTTCAATGCGGCAAAAATTAAGGTATGCTTCAAGATCATCAAAGATCTTAACAATATCGGGTCGACGTTCAAAATAAGTTTGCTTAGATTGCTTGTTTGAATATCTCTCGTTGTTAGCCATTTTATTATTATCTCTTAAAATATAGTGAAAGGAAATTTAATGAAGCAGCCGTTTTCGCCATCTTCACTTACATCGATACAAACCTCGCGGCCTGGATATCTGCGATGGATTTCTTCGTATAAATCACGAGCAATCATTTCGCAAGATTTGTTGTTAAGCTCAAGTACAGAGTTGTTATATAACCCTTCGAGCTCGCGTTTAAATAGAATGAATTCGATATCTCTGTCATCGTGATATACTTGAATCCAAACTTTAAAATGAAACATATGTCTATGAGGATGTCCTAAAAATTTAACATCCTCGAGTGCAGGTTCGGTTAGTGCAGCAGGGTATGCATGGATGCCCTCCTTTCTAAACGTTACCCAAATCATATTAGTTTCTTGTTGACTCATTTTTGTTCTTTATTGTTAATTTATAGTTTATTGTAACAAATACATTATAATATGTCAATAGATAAGAACGAATCTTATTTAATAATTCTGTCATTTTTATAATCATACCATGAAGTAAAATTCTCACGATCCTTCAGCTCATGTAAACTATGACTCCAAACACCAGGATTAGTTGCATTAAATCCTTTATCATCGAGTTTGATCATAGTATTATAATTCCAAAGTTGCATGTAAGGCAATGGTATTCTAATTTGCGGAATAAAAGTGCCGTAACTGCACAATCCCCCTTCATTAAACTCTTCAGCATGTGATAACGGGATGTCTAATGAACACAAGTAACCTTTCTCTAAAAAGTGAGTTATCATTTTTTCCCATTGATCCCAATCTTCGGAAATTCGCGGATTAAAACTATGATTAGCGCCAAAAAAGATATGCCTTGTATCATATGTAGTTTCGGCTAATACTTCTTCAATTGTGTTTACCGGATGTAGTCCCACTACGAAAAGCGTTTGCTTTCCGTAAGCAGGAGTCTTTTCAATTTCAACTCCGGTAAAAAATGTAACATTATCTGTAGTTCCGGTTGAATAATTACGTTTCATTTCTAAGTTCTTCTTCTAATTTATCAAGTTTCTCTTCTGAAAAGTTATCAGGATCTGTTTCAAAGTCATCGTCGGATTCTTCTTGCGGAACTTCTTCAAACAAATTATGAAAATTCGTTGAAGAATTCATAAGACGTTTTCCAGTGTTACCTCTAGTTCCGATAATAGTATCCCAATACTTTTCATTTTCTTCAACAAGTGCCATTGCTTTATCGAAATCGTCTATTTGAAAAATTTCGTCGACTAGATTTCTAAAGTATTCTGTTTTTACAAGACCGTCTCGAATAAGCATTGATGGTCTAACATCGATGTCATATTGACGATTTGCTTCTTGCACAGCATTGATATGATGCCACACGTTATGACCCATTTGAATAGCATAACTGAAACTATCCCAACTTGTCCGTTCGCTTACTTTTCCTAATTTATTGTAACTAGGTAATACTTCCCAATGATCGGGATTGTATGGATCCGGTGTTACATTTTTTGGTAAGGTAGGATTAGGAACTCCTGCACTGTAAATACAGACGTCCTTCATTTCGACCTGGTCAATTAGAGGACTAGATTCAAACCCATAGAATTCATTGCTATTTGATTTCTTTTTAAAAAGTTTATCTTGTACAACAGCATCTTTAAACAATCGTGTGTCGGATGAATACTTTTTATTATCTGCACTTGGAACCATTCTATAAACCCACTTTTCTCTATCTTTAGTTTCAGTTTGAATATAAATCTGTCCATTTGCAGTTGCTAGGAATGGGCTTGCACAGTCAAAACTAATAGTAAAGTTAGGATTGTGATATTTACGAACAGCACGTTGAATATCAGTTAATAATACTGCCCATTCTAATTTGCTAGTTCCTAAGAAGTGCATCCAATCTTGTTTACCTTGTTCTAATAATCCGTCGAATCGTAGTGTGACTAATCTTTTTAGAATTAAGTGAACATCGCACATGTTTTGTCCGCCCATCGCCCACCCGTTAAATGCCTTATCACCGTAGATATTTGGATCGCAATACTTCTTCATTCGATTATACCAATCATCAGCTTGCGCGTGATTTTCTCCCTGAAGAACATTTAGAAACTTACAATTACCGTTTCGATTATTAACGAAGTATTCATTGTTAATGTACGTTGCATCTACTGCTTCTTCATATGTTCGGATACCAGTTGCTTTTTGCCCTTCGGGACTACGACATACCCATGCCGGAATATCTAAACACATACCATAATCCATGTATGCGTCCATCCATGCTAGAACCTGTTCTCTCTTCTTTTGTGCTTTTGGACAATTAGGATTTTTCCAATCTCCTTCCCATACGCCTTTGCCGATCTGAAATCCGCCCGAATCACCGAGAACCCAACTAGTAGTTCTATCTCTATTTCGAAACATATCTTCTGCTTCGTCTTGCTTACTAATATCTAAGTTAGCATGGCCTGCAGAATATAAGCACCAGTTATAGTAAAATAATCCCTTTTCTGGCTCTAGGTAGTTGAGACTTTCTACACCATTAGTGAATGATGTGGGAAGTCTTGCAGGGTCGACATAATTGCTATACCGTTGTTTTCCGATAAAGGTAGCATAGAATCCAGATGTTGCAGGTAAGAATACTGCATAATCGTTCTGTGTTGCTGTTAAATCTTTATTCATCGGTAGGTTTGCTTAAAGTAGTATAAATGTGAGAGTACTTATCGAGTTGATCATTAGTAATAGTATACCCCATATTTGCAGTCGATACGCTAGTAGTAGAAGTATATGTAGGTGCTATTCCATAGTACGGAGTATTAGTATTAATTGTAACATTTCCGTTAGTATAAGGCGTTGATGTATACCTAGATACCTCTAATGTGTTCACCCGATTAGACAGCTTTCTAAATTCAGTAAGAATCTCTTTTAATGGTCCGAGTGATTTACTGGTATTTTCCGAATCTACTAATGCCGCAACGATCATTAAATTTTTAAATGCTTTTCTTACAGTAGGATTATCTGATGTCATTGCTATATCAAATAATTCTACAAATTTTTCTAAATCAAAATCTTCGTTCATATTTTGCCCCATTTAATTTTTAACCATATTCGTTCGTGAATATAGTAATCGATACTTAAAAGAATATGTAATATTGTTGCAAATCCTGTACTTTTTCCGATATCGTTAGTGAACATGTATGTCCATAGAATCGTGAATAACCATGCAGATATTCTATAAGTAATCATTCGAACAATAGTTCTTTTATGTGTTTCCATCTTATTTCGTATGAGCAGGTAATACGTAATTGTATTCTGCTAATCCACTATTAACAGTGATCATCATCGCACCTGGATTTTCTGCAATTTTAATGCTCATATCGCCAGGCAAAGACAAAATGCTAATTAATTGTGAAATAGGCCATGACATCGGTTGCTTTAATGATCCTGAAATACCTGATTCAAAAACAAATGAGCCAGCATGAGTGTTTGCATCACCGAAACTAAAAACAAGATTACCGTTATCTGATTTGACTTTAACAACTGTTTCTTCTGAATGTGCAGATTGCTGGAATTTAAGTCGTTGGATGCTATTCTGCGACGGGTTAAATTCGATAACCCACGTTGGACCATTGTCTTTAAATTTCACTGATTTTAATTTGCTGTTAACAACAATACTGCTCATGAATCGGTAATAATTCCTAAAATCGCCAGTTTCATTAACAAAGTGTAATCCAGCAGGTTCCTCTACCCCATCTCGGTCTTCTGTCTCTATTGTAATTTGTGCGTTTTCTTTATACTCAGGACATTTTAAATGAATGTCGAGTTTATTTAGATTAGGCATGCCGAATACCCCGTCGAATCCTTCAATTGGATTATTAGTCTTGCCAAACACATTTACTGAAAGATCATCAGCTCGTGCTTCGATAACAGTTTCGCTATTAATAGACGAAACCTTAACTAATGGAATAAATCCTAGTGCGTGAGTATGTGCAATTAAATCCTGTAAAATATCTTTCATTATTATTATTCTCCGTATTATGTTATTATATTTAGGTTATTGTCTGTAGTCAAGAATTATTCTTATCAAAACTCAAATAAACTATTAAATGTATTTTTCTCTTCAGTACTAGATAAATTCCAGTTCAATACTCCAATTAGGTTATCTAGTTTCTTATCGATAATAGTTGCTTCCATTTCTGAATGATCGAATGGCAAATCTTTAAACCATTGCGGTAATCTAAGTTCGTCTACTGGATATGCTACACTAGTAAATTCTAGTGGATTAGGCCGAAGTTTACATACGATAACCTTCGCTCCATCGAGGATAATCATAGAATACTTGTCGTTATATAATTTCCTTAATGTATTCCAGTTAATACTTGCTCTAACATGTCCCGGAAGATTTGCTTTGCCTTGGCGTTTTTCCTTTGCTTCGTATTCGGTAATATTATTAGCTCTTTTAGGGCTTCCTTTTTCCCAACCCGGTCGCATTTTAAATTCAGTCCTAAACTCAGTGATGTAATCTAATACTTCTTGTTCCTGAGAGCCAGTAAGTACCATTTCGAGTACTTTACTTAAAAAGTCTTGAATGAATTCTGGAGTATCTGAACGTTTGAGATCTAACCCCATTGCTTTAATTTCTCCGGGTTTGCCGTCCTTATCCTTACGTTTACCTTCTTTATCATATACAAGTACTGCATACCGCTTTTTAGTAATAAACAATGCCTTTGATCCTACAATTTCTCGTCCTGCTCTAATAACTTCCCCGCGAACTTTAGGGCAATGAAACTGGTCTAACATAAATTGTGCAAATGTTCCATTGACTTCTTCGCCAATTTGATCGTATAGTTGAGTTACTGCTTCTTTTGACCATGGAATACTACCGTTATCGATGTCCTTCTTTAAGATCTTATACGCTGAAAAATAACAGGAGTCAGTATCACCGTAAATAATTGCTTTGCCTACGTGATCGTAATCACCTGTAATAACCTCGTTAACTTTGGAAGCCATATGTTTTGCAATTTGACGACCAGTTAATGTAGTAGATTGTCCTATCCTCTTATCGAAGAATCTACAACCTGGATTAAGAATAGCACCATATAGACTATTTAGATTAATCTTTTTAACTAACTGTCTCTTTGCCCAGTATTCTTCTTCAATCTCGTTACCTGCATTTTGTGCATCCTTCTCTTTAGCCTGCATTTCTTTACGTTCTGCATACCAACGCTTTAACAATCCGGGAATAACTCCTTCTTTCTCCCACGTAAAGATAGTACCGTTTGCACTTAACATCCAAGGTTGATTACTTTCATAAATTAGTCGATATACTTCGGCTGCACTTACAATATCAATATCACCATTTTCCCAATCGATTGTGATATCAGTACCGATTTCTTGCTTCATTACCGACTCATATTCAAGTGTGCCAAAATGACCTTCCCATGCAGATGCAAATGATTTGCCCTTTGCCATTTGAGTTTCGATATACGCATCGGTTCCGACTGTTCTTAATTGCCCGATAATCGTTTCCGGGCCCATATTTAACGCACGAATTACTGAAGGATATAGGGAGTTGATGTCTAAAGATCCTACCCAGTCTTGAATTCCTTCTTTTGGATATGCAACATACGCACCGGCTGCATTGGTGTTTTCCCGTTCATCTGATTTGGGACGATTTGGGACAACAAATCCTCTACGATGTGCTTCATTAATGATTGCTTGTTCTGTTACTGCTACTGCTCCCATTGTAGTTTGGAGCAATACTGTATTTTCGTGTGCAAGTGAATTAGCAAGATCTAAAAACTTTAATTTCTTATCTAAACGATCAAGAAGCATAGTATCTTGTCTGTTATATTCAATGAATGTTTTGAAATCATTGTTGTATAACTGATCAAGTGTACCTTCATACTGTGTTTTTCGTTCTCCTAACTCGTATTCGGCAATTGCGTCTAGTCTGTAACTATGTCTTTCTTCATAGGTATACTTACGATATAGTTCTAAACTATCCATATGTACACGCCCGACAAAGTCATATGTAGTTGCTTGTCTACCGAACTTTTCGAACTCACGCTTTTTTGGTAATTGATTAAACAAACAGAATCGTCTAGTGTCTTCCTTCGATAACACCTTAATAACACGATTAACTGTATACGGAATATCGAACCCTTCGCTATTCCATCCACTTAAAATGTCTGCTTCTTGAATTAAATCTAAAAACGTATCTAACAATTCTGCTTCATTATCAAACAAAATAGTATTTGGAAAGTCTTTGATTTGCTCTTGTGCTTGCTCCATAGTTAATGTCTTTGGAGGAATTGCAAGACATACAAGTGTTTCTAACCATTGTAAGTGGACAGCGATTGCAGTAATAGGCATAAATGCATCATCTGGACTAGCATAGCCTCTTTCTGGATCAAAGTCCACTTCGATATCGAAAAATGCTACATTAAGTTTCGGAGCATCTTGATTTAAATAGTTTTCTGACAAACAAACAAAGATTGGATTAATATCTGCTTCATATATTTGCTTGCCGCTAGCAATAGCCATTTCCTTTCGGAAGTCTTTAGTATTTTTACAAACAACCCTTGATACTGGGTCACCGTAAATACTTTGATGTTTTCCTTTTGGATCTTTATAATAGAAAGTGTGTTTTACAGGAACATCTCTAAATTCCCGTTCACCTTTAGAATTTCTTTCGACAATTTTAATGATATCATTATCACGGTCGAAATATGCATCGACATAACTCATTTTTCTCCTGTGTGATTTTCGGCTCACACTCACCCGCAATACGATTTATGGCTCGTAGAACCTTTCCTGTTGCAATTAGATGCGCTTTGTGACGTCTAGAATTGCTTCGATCTCTTCCCAATCGGAATTATGATCTTGCCAATTGCCCTTATGTGCAATTTTGATAGCCTTGTTGATAACACTCGGCTTGATATTTAGTTCCTCTGCTACTGCCTTGACTGTGTCCTTGAGACCTTCGTTGAGATCTTCAATTTCTCTTAAAACAGTTGAACCTTCATTGATAAGTCTTTCAAGTTTTGCCTTTTCTTCGGCGCCATATGCTCTACTCATAAATTTTCTCCCTTTAAATGCCTAGTTTAGATTAATTCTTATTTACTGTCAATGTAAATGATGTTATTTGTTTTTTGCTAATGTAATGATTCTGTTTAATTCTGTATTTTCAGATGTAGGTTTAGCAGCCTTTTGTTGTGCTACTTGTCTTGCATATACGTCTGTATATATCTTTGCCTTTTCGGTATTTCCTGCCTTTGTGAGTTCTGCCGCTTTATTTAATAATTCTTGATTTGGTCCATTTAATGTTGTAGGCGGCATTCCGGTGATATGTCCGCTTGCATCAAAATTGCTACCCTGCGGTCCGGCAGATACATTTAATCCACCTGCAGATGCTTGCGCACCCAAAGGACCCGCAGTTGTGCTAACTGCTGGTGCAGAGGTTCCGCCTTGTGCAGGTATGTCTTGCTGTGCAGGTGTAGGAGTTCCGCCTTGAGCAGGAGCGTTCTGTGTCATTCTCTGTTGAATAATTTGTACTAAATCTGGAAAATCTTGCATAAATTCTTTAGCGCCTGCTTCTGCATCAGATTTTGCATCTTCAAGGATTTGTAATTTTAATGATAACTCACGAATTGACTCACCTGATTCTTGAATGCCTTTAACATCATTTCTGTGTCTATGATATGCAGCGTAAAATTCTTCATCAGGTGCGCCAGTTGCAGGAATTTTTTCTCCTAAGCTAATTAACTTTTCTCGAATTTTATCTATTTTTTGATTTATAGACGGTGTCTGAGCTCCGCCAACTGAGGCTGGATTGATATAATCATCTTGAGAATTACTAGGTGCAGTAGTTGTATCAGCTGGAGTGTCGGAATGACGGTGTAATACTGAAGATCCTACATCGCTGAGCATTTGATCGGAAAATTCACCGAACTTTTTCGTTCCTTCGGCGGCTAAACTGGCTGCAGAAGCAATTATCTTACTGTCTGGTGGTATCACGTGAGATAATAAATAGGTAGCAATAATTTTACTTAACCACGATCCATTAGAATTTACCCAAGTACTGATATAAGTTCTAGCAGCTGGTGTCATAGCAATTAGACTTAATCCGGCAAATATTGGTCCAAAAAATGGAATAGGAGTTGCAATTCTTGCTACAATAGGTAACACTCTAAATAATAGTCCGCTAGTGATCAATGTTGATAACACTCTTGCAGAAAATTGTGCTACGGTGATATCCATTTCTTTAATTGCTTGCTCTTCTGATATCTCATTTTTATCAAGACGATTTTGTATATTGATTATAGCATTTTGCGCAGGGACCCATAACTCGTATAATCCAAAAACAGTTGCTAGTCGAGTTAGTAGTTTTGTATTTCCTGCCTTTACAGCTTTTGTAAAATCAGGACCTTTAGACATTACTGATGTATTAGCAGAATGTGCCGATAATCTTTTCATCATATCTGCGCCAAGGCCTTCTTCGTCTAATTGATATCCGAAACTTTCGACTAATTCTTGTCTGATAGAGTGTTCTAGTGTCATTTTATCTAAATCTCTTTTTCTTTTCTGGAACACAATTAGGCACTCTGTAACCGCCTTTTGCTTTAGTTCCGAGCTGTCTATAACCTTTCCAACAAGGATTTCGTCCTTCGTCAGTTGGGCTAGGTAATAATTTTTGATCGCCTACAATTTGGTCGTATTGATCCATTGATAAAGTATCGCCGTCTTTACTTAAATTAATAAGCATTTCAGCAACATTATGTAGATCCATGTCTGTTTTAGCATCTTCACGAGCATATTCTAAAAGACGAATTAATAATGGGATGTCCATTTTTACAGCATCTTCTGGATTAACTAATTCATCTTCTAATGTTGGATCGATACCGCGACTTTTAATCCCGCCTTTTTTACGTAACGAAGATAATTCTTGTATTCCATGGTCGATTTGATCAATATTCATAGATACTTCTGGCCAATGGTTTACAATTGTTTTCCACATGTTTAAATCATCGTATTGCGCGTAGTCAGCAAGTTCTTTTATTTGTGAACGAGCTCGCATAATACGTCCCTTTAATGTAGATTGATTTACACCTTTGTGGCTATGAATTAAAGGATTCATAGGTTCGTCTTTGTTATATGCAATTGGTGCTTCACTAACTTTGCTTTCGCCTAAGACTTTTTGTGCAATCTTACGAGAATACATTTGAATTCTTAACTGTTCTTGTTCTCGAGCTGCTTCTACTTCTTGTTCAGCTTCTGCAAAATATTTTTTAAGAATCGAACCTTTCTTTGGTTTAGATTCCACAACTGGTGCTTGATAATGTTGCATAGCCATTTGAACAGGAAGGCTAACCTTATGCGGATTAGCCCCCTCTTCTAAAATTTGCAACGATTTTTTAATATCATTAGCACCTTCTACAGGCTTTGATGCTGTATTATCAAGTGCCTGTAGAATTTTCTTCATGTCCATTATATTATCCGTTTAGACGTTTTAAGAACTCTTTCATACGATCGAGTTCAACTGACTCTTTCATACATTCTTTCTTAGATGTCTTTTCCTTAGCAGCCTTCTTCATTGGCTCTTTCTTGTTACCGTCCTTGTCTAAGTCTAAGAAGTCTGGTTTCTTACCTTCGTTAGTTGCTGGAACTTTAGCATGAGGCTTTCCCATAACTTTATTGCCCGCAGTTATTACACCTTTAAGACGTTTAGGAGTAAATGTGTCTTTGTTAGATTCAGCATTGTCTGCTACTTTCTTGACATAACCCACTGCTGTTTTTTGAGAAATTTCGTCGAGTTTTTCTTCTTCCTTGTCCTTAGCAGTCTTCTTAACTGGAACTTCTTTGTGCTTTACCTTAGGTAACTTAACACCGCGCTTCTTTAATTCAGAATCAGCTCTTTTAACATCATCGTCTTCGTCATCATCGTCCCATGATTCATCTAATCCAGCCTTATCCTTCTTTTTCATAGCAGCAACAAAATCGGCTAACTTCTTATCTGGATTTGATTTCTTAAACTTTTCGTAATTTGATTTGAATTTAGGATGCTTAGGATCGCTTAATTGATAAGGACCAGAACCTTCATCTAATTCTTCTTCCTTGTCCTTAGCAGTTTTCTTAACTGGAACTTCTTTGTGCTTTACCTTAGGTAACTTAACACCGCGCTTCTTTAATTCCGAATCAGCTCGCTTTACATCTGGATCTTCGTCGTCATCGTCGTCCCATCCTTCGTAAATGCCTTGACCGTAAGTTTCATCTAAGTCATCTTCTTTCTTAGATTTCTTTGCCAACTTGCTCATATCCTTATCTGGATCAGCCTTAGTCTTTGGTAATTTAACTTTACGCTTTCTTAATTCGTCGTCTGCTCTTTTAACATCTGCATCTTCGTCATCATCGTCCCATGATTCGTCTAATCCGGCTGCTTTACGACGACTTCCGATAACTTCGTCCTTTTCAGATTCGATCTTACCGTCCTTATCCCAATCTTTCTTAGCCTTAGGACTCTTCTTGCCTTCTTCTAATTTTTGAAGTTGTGCAATCTTTAACTGTGCAATCTTCTCTCTCGCTTCGCTCAACTTTAGTTTAAGTTCTTCTTTTTCACTTTCGTTGAACATGTCAGAATTTTCTAATTGCTTGCCATATTCGCTAAATTTCATTTCGTATTCGAGATAGTGATAAACTGATGCAATATAATCAGCAGCCTTAGTAATCTTTGCTTGTACCCAACCTTCTAGTTGTGCATTATCATCTAATTTCTTGAATAATTTTACTGCATAGTTAGCCATCTTATAAAGATCTGCTCTAGCCATTGCGCCTTCGTGATCTTCTTCGCCTTGTGGAATAAAATCTTGTGTTGGTTCGACATGTGGATGAGACGGTGGTGTCTCTAAACCTGCATGGATGTCGAATTCGTTAATTTGTTTCTTGCTCATGAGTGAACTCCGGTCTTATAGTATATTTATCGTTTTAGCGGCGCACCGAATATATTAGACTTCATATCTAATGCATTGCTCGCGGTTCCTGCTGATGTTTTTGGTTGTACAACTTTTGGTTGTGGCGGTGCTTTAGTTCCACTTTTTCCAGGACTGCCGATGTATGATTTTTTACCACGTGCTTTGCCTGGACTTAATTGTGGTGCATCAACTGTGCCGATATTTGCAGACATAGTTGCACCTGCGGTAGCAGTTTCGCCTAATAATTCGTTAATCTTCATCTGATTCTCCAGGGTCAGTCTGACCTTGTTGTGCTTTTAATTTTTTTAATGATGCTCGCGGTTGTTTATCAGTTGGATTTGCTTTTTTGTATGCCTCCAATTCGTGATAATCTTCTTCGTATTGTATGGCCTTTTCTTCAGCATAGTCACGTAACTGAGGTAATTTAAGATCAGTCAGCATACGATCAACTGCGACAAATTTAATTTTTGCATCTCTTTTTGGATCGTCTCGTGTAATCATTTGAACACCGGCTCTAAAACATGCACCGATAAATGACTTTGCAACAACTTCTTTAGTCTCCGGTGATAGATACTTATTCATTAATTGCATGGTGCCGACAAATGATTTCTGTAATTGTAAATCTTGGACAGTTGGTTGATGACCGAAGAATAATACAAACTGTTGAGAAAGATCTTGAATATAATTTCTTTCTTTTGATGGCACCTCGATCATTACAGGGATGCCATTCTTATACATCGGTTGCCCAGTAGACGGATCGGGATACGGAGCAAGTTTTGTACTAACTCCTCCACCTTGTGAACTCGAAACAGCAAACGATAATTTATTCATTCGAATAGGTTCGTCGCCAATGACATATCCTCTTTTTGCACCTCTACCTTCGAGTTTAGCAAAATATACTTCAGTTTTAGAAACACTTGATAATGCTTGATAGATATATTTGTGGAATACACCTTTAATTCCAGCATTGATATCCTCCCATTCTGAACTATGACTAAACTTGTACCATGCATCAGGTTCGTTAGTTTCCGGATCGTATCGGCCAAATTCAAAATCAATTTGAATTTTGACAGGTGGTTCGTCTAATTGAAATAACGCATTATATTGTTCGTTACCTTTGCTAAATCCTAAGAACGTAGAATTGCCAATTCTTTTGTTTACTAAATTGGTTAAGAATTCATTAATTTGCGGTTCTAGTTGTTTGTTGCATTGTGTATCAATGTCACCTACTTTTGGTTTTTTGGCTAGGTATACTTCATCTGAAATTTCTGGTAAATTAAAAAATGATAATGAACTACCACCAAGGAATTGTCTACTTTGCAATAACTGCGGAGACCATAGTGGCTGTTTATACTGCGCACTAAACGATTGATTTATATTATGTAATAATTTATCTAAAATTCCCACCATATAAGTACGATTATGTACTTTGAGATCGATCTCATCTGCTGCATGTTGACCGATGTGAAGATTTCCTCCTTCGTATAGTTTTAGTGATAGATTATTAAATAATTCTCTTAGTAGCATTATTATCTCTTATCGCCGTACCATAATTCAAACCATGCCGGAGTTCCTGGTTGTACATTATTTTCTCGTTGGTATCGTCCTTTATCACATTCTATTTTAGGAAAAGCATTTTTTGATCTGTATTCGTCTAATCTTACTTGTGCGCCCAACCCATCCATTACTTGAACAGCAATTAGTTCGTGGACAGGATCGTCAGGTGCAATATAACAATCTTCGTTGGAAGTTGTTGGGATATTTTGCGATGTGATTCGATACTGTTTCATTAGATACCGTATTTGTTCTTTTTAATTTTTGCAACTGGTGATGTTTTATTAGTGTTATCTAATTCAGTGCTTCGATTGCTACCTAATTTTTTAACAGGGCCCGCTCCGACCATTTTAGAAGCAGAATTAATCATTTCTAATTCTTCATCAGTATAAGTGGATAATAATGGATCACCTGCAAATGCACCTGCTGCTTGTGTTGGATATTCTGGTGCACCGGCTAACGCAAGCCCGAAACGGTACTGTAGATATGAACTACCGTTCGATTTGTTCATACTAATACCGGGCATACTAATGGCACCTTTAAATGCTGCAACTTGATCTTTTGGCATTTTGTTAGGATTTGCCGGGGTATCACTTTCTAAAATAATTTCGTGAATTTTCATAATGATTCCTTAGTTATATTTGTCGTCGCGAATGTGTTCATTAAACTCTTCGTGTAATTTTTCACAAACTTTTTTGGTTAACTTTTCGTCTAACTCTTCAGGAAGTTCTCGGATTGGAAATTGCGTTAAGTAATTCTTATAGCATTCTAAAGTTGCTTTTCGAAAAATTTCCGGACTAAATGTTTCATTCTTTTGATTTTTCTTCAAACACATTGCGATGACTGGATATACATGTCTACGATAACTTTCGTCGTCGTTGTGCATGAAGTATACTAAATCTTCGGCTAAATCGAATTTTAATTCCGGTTTGCCATTCTTATATTCGATAAAACCGTCTATTTTATTTTCAAACAAATCTTGTATGCGCATAATTTAAAACCTTGATATTACAGTCGCAAGAAAAATTGCGGATATGTTATTTATCCGCAATATCAAGATTAAATTATGGATTGATTATTTTTTCAACTTGCTTAACACCGGCTCCGAGATGTATCTTTGCCATAGTTAAGTTTTTTTCGCCGGTTACATAAAAGTAAATATGTTGAGAATAATTCATGTGCTGTAGCGTCCGAAGTGATCTCGGCGGAACACGTAAATTTGTGTTATCTTGTGCCCAGTTAATAAATCCTTCGTAATCGGTATTACGATTGATTTGAGCATGAACTTTGTAATCATACGGCAAGGTTGATACAACTGATCCTACTGTTAATTCTACTTTTGGAAAATGAATTTCTCGTACGGCATTTCCGCCTACCTTCTTAAGCCAACCAATGTGGTTAGGTTTGTTAACATATATAGAAAGATAACATTTCTCTACTCGAACGGTAAAATCTTCGATACCACGTAGTGTGTCAATTATGTTTAGTAACAGCTCGTAATCTTGTGGTCGAGTTGCCCGGTTCTTAGTACCATAGTAATCGTAATCATCTCTACTAGAAATTATTCGATCAACTGAGTTATCTAAATTTCCTCCTCGAAGGTAATGAGCCCCTTGGACCACCAGCATAATTTTATGCTGGTATTTGCCCAAGTACAATTTCTTCATTTCCTTATACTGGATCATTTACAATCTCAGTAGTAAGCAACGGGATCTTAGATACCTTTGGCTTTGCAACAAGAGTAATTGCATCATCTACGATTGTGATTGATACTTGACCGCCGTTCTTAAGATCACCAAACAACATCATTTTAGCAAGATCTCTTTTAATTTCTTTGTCAATGACTCGTTGTAACGGCCTTGCACCCATTTTGTCATCAAACCCTTTTTCGATAAGCCAATTAACTGCTTCCTTATTGATCTTAATCTTAATGCCCTTCTCCTTAATCATTCCTTGTAATTCGTCGATAAACTTATGAACAATTTTAATAGAAGTAGTTTTATCGAGTCTATTAAATGTTACGATGCCATCGAGTCTATTGCGAAACTCCGGAGTGAAGAACTTCTTAAGATCACCGTCACTGTAATCTTTTTGTTGTGTTCCAAATCCGATTGCATTTTTTTCAGCAGCCTGCGCACCTGCATTTGTAGTAAGAATAAGGATAACATTTCGACAATCGGCTTTCTTACCATTAGATCCGGTTACAAATCCATTATCCATTAACTGCAACAGAACAGTTGTAACATCTGGGTGCGCTTTTTCAACTTCATCGAGCAATAGCACAGCATTTGGGTGTTCTTGAATCTGTGTAATAAGTTGCCCTGCATTCTCTTCAAAGCCTACATACCCCGGTGGACTACCGATCAACTTACTAACACTATGCTGTTCCTGGTATTCGCTCATATCAAAGCGAATTAGTTTTACCCCAAGGTGCTTTGCAAGTGATTTTGCAGTCTCAGTTTTACCGCAGCCAGTTGGGCCCATGAATACAAATGATCCAACTGGCTTGTTTTCGGATTTAAGTCCTGCCTGTGCAACAATAATCTTGTCAACAACTTCTTCGATTGCAAGATCCTGACCGTAAACATCGGCTTCGAGCCCTTGTTGCAATTTTGACAAGCACACACTTTCGGTTTCCATTACTTGCTCTTCAGGAAGATTTACCATCTTGCTAAGTTCGAACTGAATTTCGTGTTCACCGATGACTCTATCTTCGGCAATCTTTAGATGGAATCGAGAACATGCACAGTCAATAAGATCGATTGCCTTATCTGGAAGTTTCTTATCTGCCTGATATTTAACTGACAACTTAATTGCAGCCTGGAGTGCATCATCCTTGATTTTAACATTGTGATGTTGTTCATAATACTTTTTAATGCCTTTAAGAATCTGCAATGTTACTTCTTGTGTAGGTTCGTCGATAGTAATACGTTGGAATCGACGCATTAACGCACGGTCCTTTTCGAAATGTTTGCGATATTCTTCCCAGGTAGTAGATGCAATAACCTTGATGTTTCCCTTACTAAGTGCAGGTTTCATCATATTAGCAAGGTCGTTTGCACTATTACCTCCTGAACCTGCACCGTTCATCATGTGTGCTTCGTCGATGAACAATACTGCTTGCCCTTTCTTTTGTAGTGCCTTGAGTACTTGTTTAAACCTTTCTTCAAAATCGCCTCGGTATTTACTACCTGCAAGCATTGCGCTAATGTCGAGGTTATAAACGGTGTAATCTTTAAGGAATGCCGGGACTGCGCCTTTAACAATATTATATGCAAGCCCCTCAGCAATAGCAGTCTTACCTACTCCAGGATCGCCTACAAGAATTACGTTGTTTTTACTGCGGCGTCCAAGTGCAAGTGCAATATTTTCAAGTTCGTCAACTCGACCGATAACGGGATCAACTTTACCCTTATTAACTTGTTCGTTAAGATTTGTGGTATACGCATTTAGTGCTTTATTACTTCCTGTATCTGGTTGATCCATTTCTTCCTCTTCGTCGACTGAATTGTTAAGATAATCGGCAAACTTGTCTTTATCGATTTCTGCCTGTTGTGTGTAATAGAATGCCCATGACTTCTTTTCACTCAACATTGCGAGGAAAACATCGGTAGGTTCAATTTTTTGACGACCATTAAACAGCACTTGCGTAAATGCTCGATTAAGAACACGTTCTACAGTTTGTGTCTTCTTTGGTTTTACGACAACTTCTTGTGTAGTGATATCTTTACACTTAGTAGTTAAGTAATCTGAAATATTACTTTTAAAGTTAGTGGGATTCGCTCCATACCCTGCGATACATTTAGAAAATGCATCTTCTTCGAGCATAGCATATAAAATATGTTCAACAGTGAGATATTCGTGATGCAATTTCTTAGCAGTTTCGACAGCTCGTTCAAAAACTGCCTGTAGGTTATCACTTGGTTCAACCATTATGTTTTCCTCTAAAAATGTTTATGATGTTTGATAATAGCATATGTAATGGGTGTAGTCAATCAGATCCAGTGATCTCCTTGTTAATATGTCGTAGTTTTGATACAATTGCCGGATTGGTGATTGCCGGAGTTTTAATATTAATGATGATCACAAACCGTCCTTTGTGCCCAGTATGGGGATTAGTAAATCCTTTACCTTGACTTGCGAATTCAGTTCCGGTTTCAACTCCTGCACGAACATCCAATTCCATTTTTTGTCCAGTAATTAATTGCAGTTTCTTTTTACACCCGATCATGGCTTCGATTGGGTTGATATCAAGTGTAGTATACAGGTCGTCTCCGTGTCTAGTAAATCGATTATCAGGTGCTACTAATATTGTAACATTTAGATTTCCTCGAGGTGCAGCAGGATTAGAATCGTCTCCGAGCCCTTGGTAGCGTATAGTTGCTCCATTTTCAACACCGGCAGGTACATTAATTACTACAGTCTGTGGCTTACCGCTAGGAAGGTTGTATGCCGCTTCTAATTGTTTTCCCTGATATGATTCAAGAAGTGTTATTTGGCATTGAATGTTCAAATCTCGATTTCGTTGCATATGAGGATGCTGTCTCCCGAACACATCGTGGAAGTGGGCACTAAATGGACCCCCGTTTCCAAAAATGTCATGGAAGTGAGCACCAAACGGACTTCCGCCTCCAAAGTGCATTTGCGGTCCGCCCATCCGCAGCTGGTCGTATTCGGCTTTCTTTTGCGGATCGTTTAATGTATCGTATGCCGCTGAAATGTCTTTAAATTTAGTTTGATCACCGCCTCTATCCGGGTGATGTTTCATAGCAAGACTTCTATAAGCCTTTTTAATTTCGTCAGGAGAAGCATTTTCGCTAACTCCGAGTGTTTCATAGTAATTCTGCATATTGGCCCTCTACTCAAAAAAACAGGTCAAGTAATATAGTATAATTATACTACATTAACCTTGACCTGTCAAATCTTTGATTGTCTTACTTCTTTGCAGGTACTTTAGTGCCTTCAAACTTGTGATGCATCTTCATGTTCTTGCATTTTTCTTTGCCATTGATTACAACACAAACTTTCTTAACTTCGCCTTCCTTAAAGTCTTCAGCTGCCTTTGGTGCTTCTTTTGCTGCTTCCTTAGATGCTTCTGCCTTTGCCGGTGCCTTGTCATGTTCACATGCGCTTGCTACGCTTACTGTTAAGAATCCGGTTAAAAAGATTGCTAATAAATGTTTCATAATTACTCCTATAGTGGTTCGTCAACTTGTGGTGCAGGACCTGGACCAAACGCTGTGCTAACAACTGGAGCAGGTGCAACTGGTGCTACTGGTGCTGGTTGTGCATATACTGGTGCTGGTGCTACCGGAGCAGGTTGTGCATACACTGGCGCAGGTGCTACCGGAGCAGGCGCAATCGGTGCTGCTGGCGCCGCAGGAGGAGTTGGTGTTGCTGCACCGTTAATCTTCTCTTGTGTACGACCATATGCTGAAATGCCTAATACTGCACCCATTGATAAGTGATATAATCCGCCGCCTTGTAATGTGATTGCTTGCCACATATCAACGTGTTGTCCCGGGTTTAAAAATTGTAAAACATTGTAAGTTACTGGACCAATGATAAAATCGAACAAACATGTTGCCATGTAAGTCCATCCCATCATAGGACGCCACTTGTCTGTAATTGTACTGTTTTGATCTGCCATAATTCGCTCCTTATGTTATTATATTGCTTTTGCTGCAATTGCCGCTAAAGTAATTGCTGCGTTTACTATTGTATTTAATTGTTTTTGTTCTGCTAAATCGGACGCACCTTCTACGATTCTTGTTTGTGTTTCTAAATCTTGAAGAAGTTCGCCGTATTCATCCGCACTTAAACTGCCGTTTGCAAAATTTTCTGTTAAAGACTTTGCATTACGGGCAATGCTTTGTAATTTTGGATCGGATGCATTTTCGTATGCGCTCAATCCATATAAGATATCGTTAGTTGTACTCATCGAGGTTTATCTCCTATAACTTCTTGAATTGTATTTGCCGATTCTTCTATAGTAGAAAGTTTCGTCTTACAATACGTTTCACTAATCTTTTTAGGATCAGCATATCTATTATGCAATCCAATTAACTCCTTATAGATTTCAGATGAAAGAACAGTTGCTTTTTCGTTATGTGGAATTTGAGCTGTATAATTTTTAAACTCTGTTCCCTTAACAAACAAGTATTCTGTCACATGATTCATCTTCTCTCTATCGTTACAGTTTTGAACATTTGCTTCAGCAGCCGATTTGATTTGATTGATTAATTGATATTCGTTCGAATCAAATTTAGCCATGAAGTAAGCATCTACTACTGCACATCCTGAAAGAGGAAGTAATAACATAAGCATTAAAAATCTCATTTTATATCCTCAAAAATATCATGTTGTACTTTATACCATTCTTGCCATGCTTGATATTTTATAGAAAGCTCATGATACTTCCCATAATTATCGTTAGCATTTTGAAGCAAATCGCTAAGATCCTTATCATTTTGATCTAGAGGTTTTAACTCCGGAGCCGGTTGCATTAGTACTGGTGGGGCTTCCGGGAATTTCATGTACAACGGAACGGTTGTAGAGCATCCTTGCAACATCAGGTAACTTGCACTCAGCATTAATAACGGCTTTATGTTTTTCGATTGCCTTTTTGTTTTCATGGACCTTTTCCTTTACTACTTTAACCCTTTCTATTACCTGTGTTTCGATTCTAACAGTTTCTTGTTTAGATTTTTCTTCGGCGATTTTTAATTGCGCTTGAACACTAGCAATTCGTTGTTGCCATTCCTCTTCGGTGTGCAACAACCCTTTATAGTATGAACCGGCGATTAATAACACCACTGAAACAAGTTTAATGGTAGGTCTGTACGGTATTAGGATAGGAATAAAAAAGCAGAAATATGCAACGACGAATCCTGCAATGCCTGCTAATAATATTGCATCAACTATCAAATATAGATAATTGCTAGCAAAGAATTGTATTAAAAACATTTTTATCCTTGTAATACGTGGACTGCATGAGCATAGTGTTTCTTACGATCTTCAAGACCGATAGTACCACCATTAATTCTCTTAGTCATTGTAAGTACATCGCCGCTATCTGCATATTGGTTAAGATTATTTGATTCCCAGAACCAACAAGCTGATTGAACAGCGCCTTCGAATGTGGAAAGATATTCTGCAACATCTTCTACTTCGACCCCCATACTTGCTGCAAACCAAGAATAGTTTTCTTTACCAGTTAATTGAATTAAGCCACGACCACAATAACGGAACCCGTCGCCACTTGCTTCGTCGCCATTTCCCATACGATTAGCATAAACTTTGTTTGCAATCTTTTCAGGTTGTCCTGCATATTGTGCTGCTAATGCATCAGTTGGGAAATACTTAGGAAATACTTTTCTTAATGTTACCGCACGATAATTTAGATTTTCTTTCAATGCCTTAAAACCGCCCGATTCGTGTGCGCATTGTGCTAAGAATGCAGCAACTCGAGGTGCAGTATTAATTTCATAATTAGGAAGAATATTAGAAAGTGCCTCATACCAATTATCGAGATATGGATTACCTGGAATAATCTTTGCTAATTTTTCTTTTGTAAAGTTAAACTTAAAACCTTCGCTCATTATTTTTTCTCCAATGCTACGGCCCAGCCGTTATTTTCGAATACAAAAGCGTTGCCTATTTTAGTAATATTATAATTACCGATTGACTTAGTTAGATATAACACTTCGGCAATATCCTTGTGTTCTAACATAATTGGTCCGCGAAGTGTATCATATACTTCGCGTTTTGGCCCGCTACTAATAATTTCAAATGTTAACGGATCTGCATACAAGCGTTTAAATGTAATAGATTCATTTGCAACACTAATATTGTCGGATGAGCTATTAACAAAGAAATTACTATAGCTATTTATGCTATGTTTCTCAGCTGCTAGCCTGTACCCTTCGGAATTAGTTGGAATTGCTGCTTCGAGATTTTCGGTCGATGCGTCAACACTTTTAAAACTTTTAAAATATCTAAAACGAAAATCGTCAATCCCGGTAATTTTTTCCATACCGTTTAATATTTCGCGGATTTGTTTTGCAGCATGTCGCGTTCTTTCGATTTCGAAATACACTTTATATGTGCCATCGTCAGTTTCTCCTGGACTAACATCGGCGTCGAGTACATAATCGTACCCCATTTCGATGAAATGTTCAAGATCTTTTGCTGGTTCTTCTTGTGTTACAGTAAAACTTACTGTGATAATATCGTCTTCGTCCCCAATTTTACTTTTATAAGAATCGATTTCAAAAACTTTTCTTACAAAATGTCTTAGGTCATTTGCTCTTAAACTTTCGATAATCATTTTAAATTGCCGGTGTTGATGCAGCACCTGCTGCCATTGGTTGAGGGGCTCCGCCCGGAGCCATTCCCGGAGCTCCGCCCGGAGCCCCGCCCGGAGCCATTTGAGCTGGCATTACAGGCGGCGCCGCTTCCTTCGGTGCAACTCCTTCTAGTTTTTCACCCTTTAACTTGTCCATGTACCCACGATATATGTCAAACGCGATCTTCTTAGGCATTTGAATTTCGACAATCCAAATTGGTTTATGGTCTAACTTACCTTTTTTTGTCCCTGGACGAAAATCTTCAGGTGTACGAATTCTTCTTGGTTCGATAAGATGGCTCTTTTGATATTTTACTTTACATCCCAATTCCATCAGTCTTCGTGCTGCTTCCGGGTTTGGCATCTTAGTTTTTGGCCACATAAATCCTGCTGTGATCCAGTGTCGATCAACTTGCGGCCCGTATGCCAATTCTCCATCGATCCAGTGTTCGTAAGCATACATATCCATTTCGTCTAATACTCGTTCAAAATCTTTTAGGATTGCAAGACTTGTATTATTTTCGTAGATATCGTCAATATTTTTAATAAGATCTAATACATCGTACATAGTAACTTCCAGTTTAACTATACTTATTTAGCTGGGTTAAAATGATAACGTAGCAGTTTTCTTTTATTTTAAACGATTAAATAAATTGTAGGACCTCTGTAGTTATCGGGCGGTCACTACATGTCCTACTTTACTATTAGAGTAGGAGATTTAACTACATGAGTAAAAGAGTGAAGAAGCGTTTCACATCAGACGTTCAAGTAATCGATTTTCATCAAACATACCTTCCACCAAAGAAGTCTCGCGTTTCCCTAGTTCCGAGAGGAAATAATCAAAAAGAATATGTCAATAAATTAAAAGATGATGACAAAAGTATTCTATTTGCAATCGGACCAGCAGGAACAGGTAAAACAATGTTGGCAGTTTTATACGGAATTAAGTTATTCCAGGAAGGCAAGATCGATAAAATTGTAGTTACACGACCCGCCGTTTCTGTAGATGAAGATTTAGGATTCTTACCAGGTACCCTTAATGAAAAGATGGCGCCGTGGACAAGACCTATATTTGATGTATTTGCAGAATATTATCAAAAGAAAGACATCGATAAGATGTTAGAAGAAGGGGTTATTGAAATCAGTCCACTTGCATATATGCGCGGACGTACATTTAAGAATTCTTATATTGTTGCGGACGAAATGCAAAATGCAACTATCAACCAAATGAAAATGTTATTAACACGGTTAGGTGAAAATAGCAAAATGGTTGTAACCGGCGATTTGGCCCAAGCAGACCGTTTAAATGATAACGGTTTGATTAACTTCTGTACCCTACTCGCAGAGAATACAGGATTAAGACATATTGATTTAGTCCAATTTGACGCGCGAGATATTGAAAGACATGATGCAGTAAAGGAGGTTCTCGCAATTTACGGAGACTAAACAAGAAAGGGCCCTAAGGGCCCTTTTTTTGATTATAAATCTTTTGAATAAATTCATGGAATAATTCTTCGTCCATGTCGGCTTTCATCTGATTAACAACACACCATACTAATTGTACATTTCCCGGTATGTAATCTTTAGTACTATCGATTCGATCGATTGAACAACTTCGTGGATTCCACCATCGTTTTCCGCTGTGATATCCTCCACGATCAAATTCAAGAGGTTCTCCTGTGAATACACATTTCCAACCTTGTTGTTGACCTAGACGAAATAGGTATTCTACGTCGATTTCAAATACTTTACCATCTTTTCTATTCTTTGCACGTCTAAGATTATGACTTAAGAATCGTTTTTTCGGATCATCCCATTTTGCAACTTCTTTTTTAAATTTTCTAGGTTGTGACATATATTATTTCTCGAGTTGTTCTACCTTTACACCTGAGTTGTTGAGAAATACAATTCCATCATCACTCCGATAAGAGTTACGATAGATAACACCGGTAATACCAGACTGGTATATAAGTTTGGCACAATCAAGACATGGGCTGTGAGTAATAAACATAGTAGCGTTAGAACCTGATTCAGTGCTCTTAGCCAATTTCGCAATCGCGTTCGATTCCGCATGAAGGACCTCTGGATTTGATTTTAAATTATAACGACCGCGTGTATCTTCAAACGGCCATCGGTGTTCGATATCTTCTACGTCTAACCATCCGCCTGCATCACAGCTCATATAAACTTTATGTTCGCAATTATTATTCCAACCGGCTGGCATTCCATTATATCCGATTGAAATAATACGATCATCTTTTACAATAATTGCACCAACATGTAATCGTTCGGCATAACTCAGTTCCGCAAATATTTCTGCGGTTTTCATATAGGCTTCTTTAAATTTCTGTTTCATACTACGTGATTAAAAACAATAGTTGCCCAGTATTTTGCATTTTTTGAATTCACATGTACGTCAACTTTATCCGGAAAAACAAACATCTTATTTGTGTCTTCAAATCTTCCTTCTGTAATTGTATCAACCCAAACTATATATCTAGGATCAAAATTATCACGCATTACTGGCAATGGTGCAACAAAATCACAAATGACAAAGTCTTCTGTGCGAACATTTGCTAAATCTCGCATACGTTCGCTTTGACGAATTCTTCCGGCTTCAGTAAAATCCCAATCATTGTATTCTCTTCGAATGTTATCGGCGTTGAGCCAGTGTACCGAATAGGTTGCTCGGGTTAAGATATTAACTAATTCTTGTGCTAAGGTAGTCTTACCAGCACCGGGCAATCCCATAATTAATATTTTTTTCATGGATTCAAGTGTGCTAATCTAATTAAAGTTGCTGCAAGGTTAATTTCTGGATCGATTACCAATGCGTGGTCTACAAGTCCTTGTTTAATAATAAGAATTGCTTTATCTTGAATAGTCTCGTCGCCAAAAATATCAACATGGTCATACAGCCAACGAAAGATTTCTCCCATTTCTTCGGGATCGGCTTGACTACAAATTAATTTACGAGCTTCTGAAATTTTACCAGCCTTAAACAATTCGACCATTTCGGTTCTATAGTCAGTACTAGAATCGATTGCATCTAACTTACGCAATATCCCTGATTGACTATTTAATTGCAAATTATTAATGCACTTTCTTAAGTCGGGGTATACCGCTTTTACATAAGCATCGAGCGTATCTAAATCAAATTCAACGTTTTCGTTAACAAGAATCGTTGCAACCCGAGCTGTGAATTCAACTTCGTCAGTTCTGTCTATATGCACTGATTGAAATCGACTGTGCAATGGAGGCAAAATTCGATGCGGATAGTTACACGTCATTACAAATCTAACACTATGAGAATAGTCTTCCATTAGATATCGTAACGCAGGTTGTACAGACTGCTGATTCATGTAATCTGCTTCGTCAACAAATACAACTTTAAATGGACCGAACGGTCTAGTTGAACAAAACATTTCGACCTTATCGAGCCATTCGATTTTCCTACCTTCTTTACTACCGTTAGCATACATGATGTCTTCTTCTTGAACACCAATTTCTTCTAGCAATATTTTTGCTAATGTAGTTTTACCAACCCCCGCTTTTCCGCTGAGTAAAAGATGCGGGATAGTACCTTGTGCAATCCATTCGTCAATATCTTCTTTTAATTGCGGATCTTTAAGAACATATCCGTCCATTGTCTTAGGGCGATATTTGTCAACCCATAAATCTTTCATACAATCTCCTTTGGCCTGTTAGTATTGTAAATTATAGAGAAAAAAACAGGGCATGTCAATCCCTGTTTTTATATTAGATAATAAAATCAGACAACCCGGGGCGGGTCTGCGTTGCAAATTCGCCAAACATGTCATCAGCCGGCTCATCGTCTGACACTACTAAAATACCATTTGGATCGATCCTAAACAGTTCAATTTTATTTTCGTCATCGGTTTCGGAAATTTCGACACCTCGAGTCCATCTGCCATGTTCTACAAGTATCCATTGTCCGACTGATACAAGAGTTTGTAATGGTCCCACAGCATAAATCTTTGCCCACCGTGGCCGAACTCCTTCACTTGTTCCATTATCACTTCTTAATACGATTCCACTTGACGTAGTTCGTTCTCCAAAATTCATTTCAGTTACGAGAATGTGATCTTGAATTGCTGTTAATTTCATTCATTTCCCTCTGGATCCATGTCTTCAACATTTTTACGAGTTTTAGCCGGTGTTGATTTTACTTCTACTTTTTCTTCCACTACAGGTGCGGGTCTAGTGCTTCGTTGATCTGGGACATTAGATGTTACTGATACTTCTTCCCTTCTACGAATAACTTGTCCATTTGGGCCAAGTTCGTCACCCCTTGCGTTTACTCGCACGTTACCTACTGCAACTGTCATTTCATTTTGCATGACAAGTTTATGCATGTCAACTTCTTTACCGTTGATTGCTGTTTTATATACTTGTCTTGATTGTTCCTTTAATGGCATACAATGTTCTCCTTTGATTGAATACTTATCTCAAGAATTCTCGCCAGTCTAAATTATATTTTAGACTATCCACGCGATGTACTCCGATGAGATATAATACATAACTTGCAACACTAGACCCCCTACCTACTCCGTACACGATATTATTTTTACGTAATATGTCAACTAGATATTTTAGATAAAATAACAAGTCCATCATACCATGTTCTATAAATGCTTCTAGCTCTTCACTTACACGGGTAGTTTGTTCTGCGGTTTCGCACATTCCGTATAACATTTCCATTAAGTTTGGATAATAGTCTTCAGGCATGAACCAATTCGTTTGACTTAATCTATCGAATTCTTCGATAGAAATATTTTCTGATAAGAAATCATTGAGTAAAAAATTAGAGATGTGTTCTAGTTGACGTATCTCTTTATCAGAGTCAACTGTAATGTCCGTGAGACAATCTACCTTACCTTGATAAAGTAGATTGAAAATATCTTGCGAGTTGTATATAGGATTGTTGTATTTGTCTAGGCGCATGCCTATATTTTAATTGACGTTTATAAGTTTGTCAAGATCTTTATTACGACTTTCCATCATCTTTTCCCATTCTTGTTGTCGTCTTATAGCTAATTCGGCTTTATACGTTTCTAATACTAAAGAAATTTGATGTTGAAGTTCGTATCCTGGTGCCATAAAGTACTTCTTCGACAGCTCATTAATTTTATTTTCGAGCTCTGAAGTTTTAAGATTGGCTAAATTTCCGACTAATGGATGCATTAGAATTCTCCAAGATACCGAATATATACAGTTGCACCGGCATCGTACGACCATGCTTCGATACCTTTAATGTTATCAGCCGTGCCAGCTGTTAGGGTTGCTTTAACTGTTGCGTCACTAGAAGATGTACTTCCAGTTACAGTAATTGTTGGAATTACGGTATTATATCCGTCGCCTGGATTTATAATAGTTATGCCAAAGATGCCCGATTTTACTGTTAATTGTGCGCCAGTACCTGATCCTGTAACAGCAGTAACATTTTTGACACCCGAAATCGGTAATACTAGCGGTCCGCCATTAGTTCTTACATTAACTGATCCAATCGGACCTGTAGAACCACCGCCGGTGATAGAAGCAACAGTAAATGTAATTGCAGAATTGCTATTTAAAACTAAAATATCTCCGACAGCATATCCGTTGCCGGCATTTCCGCCCGAAGGAGTTGGACTAATAACTTTATAAGTTGCAACTAAAGTAGGTACAACAAACTGTAATACGGGATCACCGCCGGTAATAGTAATAGTTGCAGGAGTGATATAATCAGTTCCGGGCGTAATTACGGTTGCACTAAGTAATGATTCTCCGCCGACAGTAAATCCCGGATTAGCAATATTTGCAAGACTTAAAATAATACCGCCAATAGATGTTTCGTCGGTTAATACCACAGCATCTCCTGGAATACCTGCATTTGTAGATGCAGATACTGTAATCTGTAAATTATTGATGGTCTTTACATAATAAACTGAACCGCCAACTAATCCGCCGATCGATTTATTTAAAACAACTGCGGTGTTAACAGTTAATCCAGTTGCACTTGAAAGTGTTAATACATTTGTTCCTGATGATGCTTGCGATACTAAAATATTGCCGACTGGTGATGATGGAAAATTGATATCATACTTGATAGCACCAGAGTTTGCTGTTGCAAATGTAGGAACAAATACCCCGCCTAGATTGCTTTTAAAAAATGCACGAACTATACCGCACCCTGAAGCCGGCCAATGCTTAAATGTAAATGCAGTATTTTGGGTTAATGTAAATTGTTGAACAGGACCGTTGTTTAAATCGATGTCGGCAGCAGATGTTGTAACAGTAGATGAATAAAACACTCCGTTAAATTGGCTGTAATATCCATTTGATAATGTGCTACCGTTGAAATTATTGCTAACTGCAACATTATTTGCATCGGCACTAACAATTGCGTGTGATTGCAATGCAGTAATTTCTGATGCTGCGGTATTCAAACCTTCTTGAATAGCAGAAAAATTATCTCGAAATCCTTGGCTATTATTATCTTGTCCGGCAATCGGATATAAAATATCGATGTTGCTAGTATTAATTTGGCTTGTCATAGGGTAATCCTGTCGTTTCTAAATACAAGATATTTATCTGCTATAGATCCTTCTACAGCATCGATTGTATATCTGTCTATGGTGTAATCTAATAATGTGAAATCAAATCCACTATACTTAATGTTTAAAATAATTTTATCTGCGGTTCCTGGTTTACAATAACAAATCGGAACTGCTAGCTGAAAATCTAATTGTTGTTTTGATCCTAGTTGAATACTTCTCATCCATAGAGGTAAAAAGTTTCTTTCGGATAATCCAACACTTTTAAGTTTCTGTCTCCAATTTGTAATACTACTCGGATAATAAGTATTAATATTTGGATCTGAACTTATATAACCAGTGCGATCGATAGTGATCATTAACTCTGGTCGAACAGAATTTAGTGCAATATCAGATGGTATGATATTCCACATCGTTAACCCTTCGTCTACTGTAATTGGAGATGGGTCTTTTCCTAATTGTGTTAATTTGCTGGGTAAATGCTGTCCGTTAGGTTCTAATGGATCGATCATTTCCATATAAACAACTTCGTATACTGCATCGGTTGTTCCCGGATTATATGCAATAGCTTTCTTTATTCCGTTAAAATTAAATCTCTTTTTCTTATGATTCAAACCGATTGCGCTTATATATTTTGCAGCCTCTACAGTTTCGATTCCAGCGTAAATTAACATAGATAAACTTTTTTGAATTCCAAAGTTTATATCATTAGATCGATAAATGCTCAACGGAGAAAAAATGTTCGGATTGTTAATAAAGTCGTTCCATTTTGATCTTTGATCTAATTTTAAATATGGTTTGACTTTTATATTGCTATATGAAACGTCACTAGGTGTAGTAACAGTAATAGTAAATGTTCTAGAAGTAGCACCGTATCCAAATAAAATTGTTGCCGTGACTGTGAATACAAAGTCACAATCGATTGTAGTAGTACTGTTATCTAAAAAGAAATCAAAATTAGTTATACCTGCTGTTGTCGGAGTACCAAATTGATTTACTTTCCCTATAATTTCACCGTCAACATTTAAACTTAGACCTGGTGGTAATTGACCTGATGTTAGCGAATAAACCACAACACCGTTTGAAATAACTGATGACGCTTGCACTTTTAATGTAGAAATATAATTAGCAGCAATATCTCCTAGGTACGGATCGGTGTTCCACGTAATTGCACTTTCGATCTCACCGATTACATTAATAGTAAATACTCTCCACGATTTTGCAAGTTCCGATGTGGTTCCGCTTCTTCGTATAGCTACAATAGTAAATTTATATGATGCAGTAATAGCTGGTTGATAAGGAACATATCCATATAATACGTTATCATTTTCGTCAAATTCCATTCCCGGAGGTAATTGGCTTAACGACCCTATAGTAAATCTAACTCCGGACGGAACAGTTGCCTCTAATATACTATCTAATGTTACCCGATATTTTGAATCTTGCATAGGTTGAACAGCAATAATTTGATGAATCGTAGATGTTGCTCCGAAAAATAACCCATCAAAGGTGAGATATTGACCGACAATTGGAGTGGATGATGCTTCGTAAAGTGTAAGATGAGTACCTCCGAGAACATTATCCGTTGATAACAACTGTAGGGTAGTTGCAATGATATCTGCATTTACTAATTCTTTACTACAAATAACATTAAGTGTATCATATAAGGTTACTGGAATGAGTACGTAATTATTTGCTCGTATAGTGCCTAAATTACCTGGTGTACTCCATACTGGTGCAGTTAGATATGTTGCGTCAGCTGTAAATAATCCTGAACCGTCGAGTAATGTATTATTGTCGGCTTTAAAATAATCGTCGCCGACTACAAAAATATCAAATTTTCTTGAAACAACATTGTCGCCATCGGTTACTGAGACAATAAATTCGTAATTTCTATTAAGTTGTCTTGGAATGTTAATAGCTGCATTAAAATCATAAAACACACTATCAAAAATGTAACTATCATATCCGTTGGTTGAACGATATCCAAAATCAAATGCGACATTATCGTACGGGCCAGTATCGTAACTACCGTCACCATCTTCTGGTTTGATTGACAATACCGGTTGTATGAATCCCACAAGACGTCCAGAATCAGTTAAAATCAAACCAGGTGGTAAGATGCCATCTTCATCGGCGATGAAAAAGGTTAACTTTTTTCCAGCAACTAGCGATAAATCATTAACAACTATTTGAAAATCAATATACGTATCTGCTAACGCAAATAATTGTTGGCTAGGTCCTAACGGTAATTCGCCCGCTGGAGTAATAAACACTGGAATTTCAGTATTGTTGATAGAGATACTAAACGTTCTATCGGAAACATCTGTGCTATTGTCTGCGCGGATACAGAATGTAAATTTTGTTAATCTTGGAACAGTAAATGGTGTGCCGATAATATGATCATTTTCGATTCGTAATCCCGGCGGTAGTTGACCTGATATCACTGAAAATGTAATACCAGCCGATGTTGATACCGGTAAAGGAATGTTAATAACCGTTCTTTCTTCAAATTGTCCGAATGAATATCCGGATTTTATAGTCCATATGTCTAGCGCCATACTTGCTCTCTTTTATAGCAGTATTTATCGCTATTTTTAGTTTACGATGTTGCCGAAATTTAGATTATTGTTTGAATAGACTGGATCTGCAATGTATCCTAAATCTAAAACAGTACCTCTATCTCCGGAAACTTTAGATCCTGCTGGGGATAAAACACTTCCCATATCTACTATTAGCTGATTAGATTGTAAAATTAATTCTAATAATCCCGCAATAATCGGAATATTAATACCGAAAATTGAAGTTTGAACATCGCCTCCGTAAACATAATTTCCATTAAGATTCAATGTTCCAGCTAATGTAGGATTGAGATCGTTTTCTAGAGTAGTAGTGGTTTCTAGATTTACTGTATTTGCTGCACTCGTAATAGCAACAGTATTTCCTGTGCTAGTTAGGCTTTTAAATTCTAAATTTGCAACATTTCGATCTTTGAAAAGACCGACTCCGGATCCTAAATTAGCACCATTAGAAATATTAGTTTCGGTGTTTAATGCAGTAAAATTAGCATTAACTTTTTGAAAGGCAGTTCGTAAATCGTCGCCAGTACCGTCGTTAGCATAATTTCCTAAATTTACTAGTTGTAATGTCATGTTCGTTCCTTTTTAGTATTTACCGCTTTAGCAGTATTCAATTCTTTGTACTTTTTAGGGCTTACGTAAGTGGCATTTTGCATTGAATTAGCACCTTGCATAACCAGTCCTAAGTTATTAGTTGTGCTATATTTTTGCCATTCGGTTTCATCTTGCTCTATATAATGATCGTGCATACGAACCACCGTAGCAGTAGTTGAAACTATGTCAACAATATCTAATCCTAGGTGCGCTTCTGTACAGACTACACCTCGTTGTTGTGCATGTTCTATGAGCTTGGCCGCACCTTGGGGTTTGACTATGTAACCGTAAGCACCAACATAATATCCGCCCGAACTGTGCCACGAGTAGTCTGCGGGTCTGCGGGTATAACCTATGGAGTTAGATAAACTAGCTTCGACTTGATCGTTGTAACCCTCTTTAAACCACTGGTAGCAGTCTAATCTTAACACTTCATCAAAATGATCTAACACATCTTCGGGCAAGGGCCTAATGAATATACCATCGTGTTCTAAGATTATGATAGGTTCGTCGAATTCTAGACATTTCTGCCACAGTTGAAAATGGCTAAGAAAACAGCCTTGGTGTCCTGGTTTATCAATTATAGTATAATTTAGAAACTTATCTATACCGTACTCTTCAAATAATGGTCGACTATTATAACCTAGAACAGCAGGATGTAGTTCTAATGTAATACCATACTGTTCAGCAGACGTTCGTGCCTCAGCAAATATCTGCCGAGCAAGCTCACTAGCTTCTAACACTATGGCATAGGCTTGCATATTACCAAGTTCCGCCTGTTAAAGCTACACGCTTCCAAATATCCGTAGTACCATCATAAGCATTTGTGCAATAGAACATATAGTTACTGTTAAATGCTACCATTCCTAGATAATCGCCAGATGATCCTTTACTGCTATTGGGTGGATGTGCAAGAATCTGTAGTCGCGGAGATTGAAGTGAAACGCTAGCAGTATTACTACTACCTATGTAAACCTGTCCGCCAGTATCACCGTAACCAATATAGATGCTTGGAGCATCTAGATTTATTGTGGTAGATCCTATTAGGTGTAGATATTGCCCCCATTCTCCGCCAGTAATCGCTCCTGGAACAGTTAAAGTACCGTTAGCACCAAATGTAAATGATTTTGTTTGGTACCCGGGCGGGCTACTCATTACATACCCTTCTGTTTTAATAACAATATCTTCGTCACGGTTTGCAACTATATTTCCCGGCAAGGTTAAATCACCGTCGGTGCCGAACGTCCAAGAACTAGGACTACCATCGTAAACTGAAGACTGCAATACTAAAGGCACGCCAGGCGCTGCTGCAAATGTTGTTGATCCTAATCCTATGGTTGTGCCGAATATTTTCGAAGTGTCAGGGAATGTTAAACTTTGATCCGAACCAAATGTCCAAGATGGTGTTAATCCATTATTACCATTATTCCCTGTACCTTTTAATGATATACTAAAATTGGCACTATAATTGTTGTCATCTATTGATTGCAATCTAGCACCCGGAACGCCGTTACCTTCATCAGTGTAAGTAAAGAAATCAATAGCACTTCCAGTACCTCCGCCTCCCGCAGTATTGATTAACGCTAATTGTGTTTCAACTTGTCCCGACGGTCCTGTATTATTTAAATTTAGGGCTGCCGGAGTTACATTGCCTATACTACTGCTTCCACTATACGTCGGGCTAGGTAAAATTCCAGTCCATGCGGTAGTTTGCGTAGTGTTGTCATTAAATTTAATTCCGCCGATATATAAATTACCAGCTGTGGTAATCTTAGCGGCTAGTGTTCCGCCACCGTAAAATTTGAATCCTAGACTATCGTTATTCGCTTGATCCACATTAAACCAAATATGGCTACCTTCGTAACCTATAGCATAGTTATATTGCGTTCCTTCATTACCAAAGTCGTATAATCTAATAGCATCAGTAGTTCCATTAATGTTAGGAACACCTAATTTACCTTGCGGGAATATTATATTACCTGGTAAGGTTGTCTGTCCAAACCCGTCAAATCTCCATTGGTAATCTCTGCTTTGTGTACTAATCCAAACTGAACTTTCACCACCAGATCCGTATCTCAGTGTTTGAATTTCAAAGTCACCCAATCTACTTGCAGGAGTATGTGTATCATAGATAAACCTAGCAGGGGAAGTTCCTAGTTTACCTACTTCTATATAACCATCGTTTTCATCAATGAAAAGTCCATGGCTACCGTTTGTGCTTAATCCTAGATATACAGCATCGGATTGTATGCTACCTGCGCTCAAGCTCAAATTATGTGTCCCCATGGGCGGAACTTCGTCATTTGTTGTAGTAATCGTTAGTGGATAGTTAGTTGGAAGAACCAGTTTTCCTGGAACCGGTAGACTTAGACTACCATCAACACCGAGTGTTAATACATTGCCACTAGCATTAAATTGAATATTATAAAGGGACTGAACAATAGCATTTCCTTGATCGGCACTTTGAGGAAGATTAAATGTTCCATCTGGTCCAAAAATCCATAGAGCAGCACCTGCTTGAGAGGTAACATTGCCTTCGGTGTTTACTAATAATAAATCAAATAATCCGCCATTACCTTGCCCGGGAATGACAATTTTATTGTCACTATCGTCGCTTGGATTAATAATAATGTTTTGTCCTTGAGCGGTATGAATAACATTATTCACAAATCTAATAACACCAGTATCGGCACCGGACCCGCTAACAGTTTGCCAACTAACAGTACCTTGACCATTTGTAATTAATGCTTGTCCAGATTGTCCGTCGTGTGCTGGTAGAGTATACATGCCATCGAATGTAATAGTTCCATTTTGATTTACTACAATACTACCATTGTTTAATTGGGCGATAATACTTTTACCGATCCATTTTGTACCATCAAATGTATATGTTACACCGTTTGGTGCAACATATGTTTCGCTGTCTACTGGATTATTTGGAAAATTTAACATTTTAATTTACTCCTTATGCCCAAGTACCAACTGAAGTATCAGCACCTGCTGCACTTATTGGGTAAATTTCCATTATTGCACCTGCCTGGATATAAGAGCTAGATCCTGGAGTCGATGTACTTAATCCAAAATATGGAATCAGGGTTCCTCCAGTTGTACAATCGAGATTCCCATCGATAATGATGCTATAATACTGCGAACCTGATGTAGTATTTGCAATCGTAACACCTGTAGCAAATCCAGAAGTAATATGGTTACTCATTTGATATGTTTGTGTAGGAGTAGTCTGTGATGAGTTGCCGCATGGGTTAACCCAATAAGTATTTTGAGCTAATACTGCTGTTCCTCCAACTGCAAATTGAGGAGCACTTGTTAACCTACTGCTATTTGAAAGATATACAGTATATAATATACGGTAATAGTATCTTAATCCACTGCTTATAGTAACTCCCTTACCAAGTAAACTCTGAACAGATGCTTGGTTAGTTAATGTATGATTAGCATTTAAAACAAACACTTGTGGATTTTTTACAATGCCGCGTTCTGCATTGTTCGAAGTAAAGTATAAAACCTTGCCATCAAATTCTGCTGCGCCTTCTACTGCGGTACTTAGATTTGTTCCTGTTTGGAATGTTAATGGAGCAACACTTGCTGTACCTGCTGCTAAAGTTAATGAGCCCGGCATTGTTACAGCACTCGGTAAACTTAATGTTACTGCACCCGTGCTTGCCGAAACAGCGATTTGATTTGCTGTACCAGTTAAACTTGTTACCGCAGTTTGTATTGGAGTAAATCCTAATGCTGATGTAACTTGGCTTGATGTTAATGTTCCACCGTACGTACCTGTAATAGTTGAAGCAGTACCGCTTACATTACCTGTAACATTACCTGTTAGCGCACCTGTGAATGTTGTGGCACTTACACTTGTTAATCCAGCTAATGTAGTAGAAGTTCCGCCTAATGAAATTGATGTAGTACCAATTGTTACTGAACTATTTGTTAATTTGTTATTAGCAATACTTCCAGCTAACATTGTATTAGTAACAGTTCCGGTGTCAGACGAAGTAATAATGCCAGTTACTGCACCAGTTAATGAGCTATTGATACTTGTAACCCCGGTATTAGTAATAGTAACTGCACCGGTTCCTGAACTTACATTAATACCAGTTCCTGCAACCGCACTTGTAACACCGGCATTTGTTAATGTAATAGTTCCGCCTAAAGAAACAGTTCCTCCACCACTCATTCCGGTGCCTGCTGTAACTGTAACTGAACTATTTGTTAATTTGTTATTAGCAATACTTCCGGCTAACATAGTGTTAGTAACAGTTCCAGTATCGGTTGTATAAACACCGTTAGTTACTGTACCTGCATTACCTGTAATAGAACCTGTAATAGTTGAACTGAATGTCTTAGTACCTGCAATAGTTTGTGTGCCACTTAATAGCATAACTGCTGTGTTATCTACTGCAATCGTAATAGCACCTGAACCATTGTAACTTGTACCAGTTAATCCTGTGCCAATTGTTAATGTGTATGGATTAGCGGCTGTAATTGTAATATCCGCTGAACCATTAAATGCTATACCGTTGATGTTACGACTAGTTGCTAATATAGTTGCAGTTCCAGCATTACCATCGATACTAACTCCCGAAAGACTTAACGCCCCGCTAGCTCTATTAAATGGTACACTAGTTGATCCTAAGTATACGCTCGAGTAAACAGTAGGCGCACCGGATAATTTGCTGTATGATAAGCTAGTTAACCAAGTTGGATCTGCATACGAACTAGATGTGTAAACACCGTTAGTCACTGTACCTGCATTACCACTTACATTGCCTGTAACATTACCTACAAATGCAGTCGATGTGACACTAGTTAAACCTGCAATAGTTGTTACGGTATTACCTAATGTTATGTCAGTGGATCCGATTGTAACTTTGCTATTTGCAAGCATTGTGTTAGTTACTGAACCTGTTGTTAATACGCTAGTAACATCGGATGTTTGTAATGTAATTGCTCCGGTTCTAGTATTGAAACTAGTAACATTTGCACCTGACGGGATTCGTTGCCATACAGTTCCACTATAAATGACAAAGTCACCAACATTAAATGTAATATTTCCATGACCGAAATTATGAGTACCTGCGGTAGTTACAACATATTCGTAACCTTGAGTACCTGTTCCGTCAGCTAGACTTGGACTATTTGCAGTTGCATCCCATGTACCTTGGTAATTAACACCACCTAATAAACTTGGAGGAATTTGGCTTGTTGTTAAATAACCGCCAGTTAATGTAGCAATGTTAGTTACTGCACCTGCTTGTCCATTTACACTTAGTACGCCAGTGTTGTTTAATGTTACTGATCCACCTAGTGCTAACGACCCGCCACCACTTAATCCAGTGCCGGCAGTAATAGTCATGGTAGCACCGGTAATTTTACTTGATGCTAAATCAGTGATCCAAGATGGATTTGAATATAAATTGGTTGTATAAACACCATTAGTTACTGTGGCTGCGTTTCCTGTAATCGATCCGCTGATTGGATTACTTACTGTTAAGTTTGTTAATGTTCCTACTGTTTGTAAATTTGAATTAATTACAGTTGAATTTAATGTAGTTCCGGTTAATGTTCCTGCCGCTGCGGTTACTGTTCCACTTGCACCTAAATTAACTTGTGTACCATTTATCGTTACATATGGATTTGCTATTTTATTATTAGAAATACTTCCAGCTAACATTGCATTAGTAACAGAGCCGGTATCAGTTGTATAAACGCCGTTAGTTACTGTACCTGCATTACCTGTAATAGAACCTGTAATTGTATTTGTAACAGTTAAGTTAGTTAATGTTCCTACACTTGTTAAACTTGAATTAACAATACTTGAATTTAGTGTAGTTCCAGTTAAAGTATTTGCACTTGCTGTTACAGTACCGGATCCACCTAAGTTTATAGTAGTTCCATTAATTGTTATGCCAGTGTTTAATAGTTTATCATTGCTAATATTTCCAGCTAGCATTGTGTTAGTAACAGTTCCAGTGTCGGATGTATAAACAAGTGTAGTTGGTTTGTTGCTAATACTGCCCCAAGTTAACTGACTAGTAGTTGCATAGTTTGCATCATTAGTAAACGATGAAACTGCGGTAGGAGCACCCGTAATTTTTGTATATGCTAAACTAGCAATCCAGTTTGGATTACTGTAAGATCCGGTTGTATATACACCGTTTGTTACAGTAGTTGCATTGTCTGCAGATGTAGCATTTGCAACATATCCAGTAATTTTAGAACCTGCTAATGATGCGAGCCAATTTGGATTATTGTATGTTCCCGAAGTATACACACCATTAGTAACTGTACCAGCATTACCACTTACATTGCCAGTAACATTACCAGTTAAGTTTCCTGTTACATTACCAGTTAATGTGCCATGTAAAGTTGCAGCGGTTACATCACCAACGACATTTAAACCTGTGTCACTTAATGTAGCGCGAATGTTGCTTAGGAGCGTACCGCCGGTGTGGAACGCGATAGTTTTTGTTGCAGTTGCAGTACCGATTGTTAAATTGCCGTCGCTGTTATATAAGTATGCATCATTTGCACCACTAACAGTCCATCCAACGCTAGTTCCGTTATAGGTACTACTATTAATACCCATATCTATAAAATGAGTTCCGTCTGTTCCTAAATCATTTTCTGCTACAAAATCTGATGATGCATTTGTTCCATTGCTGTGATTTTGTTGTACTAATTGAACATAAGAATTTACATTAGCATCGATTTGTAAATCTGAATTAGGATAATCTATACCTTCGTATGCTGTGCCTAAATGTGCTGTTCCTGCAACTCGTATGTTACCACTTAATGTAGCATTGGTTGCTGTTAATTGTTGGGTGTTAATTCCCGAACCATCTGTATCCCACCAATCGTTAGATAAACTGTAAAGAATTGAACGAGCAAAACTTCCTGTTCCTAATATAATACCACCACCATCTATTTGACTCGACAATGTAGCATTACTTGCTAGATAAAGGATCTTACCATTAATACTTGCACTAGTATTGATAGTTTGTGTTCCATTAACTGTTAAGTTGTTTACTGTTAAATTATTAAAAGTTGGATTAGAGGATGTATCGATATTCTGTGGTAAACTTAATGTTAAATTCTTACCACCTGCATCTGTTACATAAACTTGCGCTTGTGTACCATAGACATTTTGCACACCGGTTGCATTTAATGTAATGGCACCGGTAGTAGTATTTTGTTGTAATCCAGTTCCTGCGGTAATCGAAGTAACAATATTTCCAGTGATTTGTCCGGAAGTAATTGATCCAGTCCACGCGCTAGTTTGTCTTGTACTATCTGGGAATGTAATACCTCCAGTACCGCCACTTGTTGTTGCTAAGAATTTAATTCCGCTAGTATCAAATGTAAGTGTATTTGATTGTATTGTGTTTGTTCCGGTCGGAGTCAATGAAAATACTACCTTACTACCTTTAGCAGTATCAGTATAATTTTCTGTCGCTTGAATATCTATACGACCTATACCTAATGTGTTAAATCCAGTTGCTCCGTAACCATTACCGGCTAGTCTTATCATCACATCGCCGCTTTGTGTAGCAGTAGGGGTATCGAGTGTACCTCGTGCCATTCTTCCTGCAAGCACATTGTATGCACCGGTACCAAAACTATCAGATACTAATCTACATGGATTTCCATCCTGATTGATCCAATGTGTCATTGTTCCTGCATTATTCAACGGAACTGTGTTAACTAATGCTGATGTACCAAATACAGTTAATGGACTAGCGTTTGGTCCGAAGTCTGTAGATAAGACGTTAAGATTACCGCTGTTAATTTGTGTGCTTCTATTGATAACAAACTTACCAGTAGCGCCAGTTGTTCCCAGTAATAAATCTTGTGAAGTATCTACTAGCCCAATTTTATTATTAGAGAATAAGAAGTTACCAACTTGTAATCCAGCACCACCTTCAACATATAAATTACCATCGCGAGCACCGATTGCTAAGTCTACTCCTAATGTTTCGTCAAGTACATAAAGCGTACCGGTACCTAACCATAATTCTTTAAATCGTTGTGCCGGGCTACCTAATCTCCAAATGTTAGTAGTATATGGTAGGATGTCACTATGCGGAACAATGTTACCACTTGCTCCCGCATTTAATGTGATATCGGTATTGTCTAGTGTTTTGATACTTAATCCCGCATTAACAATTTGTCGAGCGGTTGTTATTATTGTTCCGCTTGCAGGTTCTGTAGTTCCGAAATCTGTATTAACAATCACATAAGTTGCATATGTATTTGATCCAACAAATACAACAGTACTGTTTACGGGAATACCTGCACCAGCAATGATATCATTAATTTGTAATATAGGAGAAGGAGTAGTTGTAAATGAATATACCGTCCACGGTGCCGAGATACCATTAGTAATACCATATGCCCCAGTTGTTAATGGAGTAGTTGAACTGTGAGCTATAACTTCTGCAAGTACTAAATTAGCAATATTTGCAATAATTGTACTAGTACCGGAAATTAATGTACCAACTGGAATCTTAATACTATTAGTTGATAACGAGCCAGTTCCGTTGGGTAAAATAACAATATCACCATTAACATCGTGTCCGGTAATAGTTTGGTCACTTATTGTTAAGTTTCCTAATTGATTGATACTTGCACTTACTGTTCCATCGCCCGAAATAACTAAGCCAGTGCCGATTTTAATACCACCTAATACACTCGACGAAGCAATTGGTAATGTATAAGCGTTCAATGCCGATAATCGTCCATCACCGTCGATAGTTAAATTGTTTCCTACAATAATTCCGCCTAATTCACTCGGACCAGCTTTAGGTAAAGTATATTCTAATTCTGGAGCAGCATCAACCCATGTCGAATCAAACCAAACATACAGTCTGCCCGAAACAGGATCGTACCATAATTCACCGGTTGTTGGACTTGTTGGAGCAGTTGTTGAAGTATTAATTAATGAAGTACCTTCGGGAATAGTTATTGTATTCCAGAATAAATTAGTACCATCATTAGTAAGGTATTCTCCGATATGTCCAGTTGGTGTTGGAATTACTCCTTGTAGGTTTCCATACAGTTCTTGAAAATTAGCATTTATTTTTATAAATGCGGTTCGTAATGGATCTCCGCTTCGATCATTTGCTGTTTGTCCAATATTGATTAATTGCTTCGTCATTCTTATGCTCTCCCTACGGCAACTTGAATCACTCCGGCTTCGCCGTAGTCTTTATCTTCTAACGCTTTACCTACTATGCTTCCTAATGTAGGATTACTTGCTTTTACTGCAAATCCTGGAGTAGCACTTGTTGTTAACATATCTCCTTTCTTAACTCTACCAACAACCTTACATGGAACTCGTCCTGCTAATGCAATACACACCTTAATTCCTGTTTGATCGGCATTCATTACATACGCAGGATCGGTTGTTACTACTCCTGCTAAACGAGTGTCATTCATGTTGTCGGTAGTAGTAACTTCCTTATCTCCTCCAAATACTAATACTGTGCCTGGAGAATATTCCATATCCCCTTCGTAGAATTCTGCTAAGTCCGCGTATGTTGCTTGTAATTTACTTGCACCTACTAAACTCCAGTTGCCTTGAATCGTTCCGGCAGTAGTGTCACTTCCTGTTGTAATATTAGTAGTTTTAAATGTTCCTAATGTACAATCGAATGTGCTACCAGCAGTTAATGACCAATTGCCAGTTAGTGATCCTGCGGTAGTATTAGATCCTGAAGTGATACTTGTTACAGTTAATGACGATCCTATATTAACATTTGCGCCGGATAATGATCCGGTAACAGTCCATGCTCCAGTTAATGTACCCGGAGTAGTAGATGAACCAGTTGTTAATGTAAGTGATTTTAATGTTCCGGCTGTGACGTCTAATGTACCAGTTGATGTCCAAGTACCTGTCATGCTGCCAGTTAATCCCCATGCACCTGTAATGTTACCAGCAGTAGTTGACGAACCTGTTGTTACCGCTGTAGTTGTTACAGATGTTGCATTAACGGTACCGCCAGCACCACTAAGTGTAATTGAACCGTTAACTGTCCATGCACCTGTAATAGTACCGGCAGTAGTCGATGAACCTGTAGTTAATGTAGTCGATTTTAACGTTGCAGCAGATACATCCCAAATACTACCTGTTGCAATTTGCCAGTTACCGACAATTGTTCCAACAGTACCACTAGAACCGGTAGTTAGAGTTGTTGATTTTAATGTACCGTTTGTGACATCTAACGTACTTGATGTTAGTACTTGCCAGTTACCGATAATAGTACCAGTTGTTGAATTAGAGCCAGCTGTTAATGATGTCGACTTTAATGTACCTCCGGTAAAGTCTACAGTACCTGTGAATGCAGTAGTCGTATTTCCTAATGTACTACCAGTAGATGTTAAGAAGTTATATCCACTTGGTGTATAAACTTGTAAAATTGTACCCGAAGTTGCTAATGTTTTATAACCGTTAATTGATAATTGATTAACAGTGATGTAACCATTACCATCTGTTTTAACTAGACTATTAGCAGCGCCGAGAGTTGTAACTGGAGTTATCGACGAAGTGTTTAACGCTCCGCCGTAAGTAACTACACCAACGCTTGTTGAGAACGCTTGTGACAATCCGTTTTGTAAAACTGTCTGTGCCGATACTTCTTGCGGAACCGCTGAACTGCCACTAAAGTTTGCAACAATTGAACCATTACCGATTACGCTTAAATTACCGATTCCAATTGAATTATTTTGTAAACTAATCCAACCTGAATTTGCAGTAAAGTAAGTTGAATCAAAACTTGCTAAACCTAAGTTTGATTGAGTAATACCACTTGCATTTGCTCTAGTGCTAGCAGCATTCATACTCAATTTACTTTGTGCAATCGCTGCACTTGCATTAATCATTGAATTAGTGATTACGCTTGACTGAATTGTTGTAGTTAACGCATTAGTTAAATCGTTATAAGTAACGTTAACGTGTCCTGTTGGTAATGCTGCATTAACCCACTTACTAGAAGTTGCATTGTAAATCATTTGATTCGCATCTGCAAGATTAGTAAGAAGAACGTCTTTTAATTTGTAGTAAGAGTCGACCGCCGCAACAGTTAAATCAATATAACTTTTATTTGCAGCATCGTATGAGTTAACAGGGTTACCTACGTTATAGATATTGTTGAAGTTCATGTTGAATGATTTCTTCATACTCAATGAACCGTCTAGCGGTAAGAAGCCTGGACCGATAATATTTGCCGCAGGAACCTGGCCGCCATTGTAAGTAATACCTAATCTGTAATCTATGAAACTTCTAATTGCTGATTCAACTGGAACGATATCAGTACCATTATTAATCATTGTTGCATCAGTTGAGAATTCACTAATAACAACACCTCTCTTGAACCCTAAACCTGATAAGTTACTTAACGCAATACTTGCCGAGAATGTAACAGTACCAGTTCCTTGGTCAACCTGGAAGAAACGTCCTACTTTAAAGATACCATTTTCGTCAGTACTTACATAGAAGCATCTTCCTACTGTTTCTTCTAATACCTGTTGCGAAGGTTGTTCAGGTAATGCTGGATTACCATAGATCGCCGGAGGGAAGTTGGCGGTATTATAACCGCCGACACCGATATTACAGAAATCGTGACTTGTTGAACGGCAAGTACTGATCTTAACAATGATCTGAGCACCGACCCCTGCTGGATAACCTGCTCTTAAACTATACGCACCTGATAAGTCAAATGGTCGAGCAATACCAAACTGGTTACTTGTACCGCTTGTAACTTCCTTAGTGACAGTAGTTGTAGTTGATGTACTCCAAGTACCTGGATCTAATGGATAACTTAATGTAATACTTGTTGCATTTGAAGAAGTTGCACTAGTACATTGCCAGAATCCGTTGTATAATGGGTTAGTATTTCCTGTTACATGATAATATGCACCATTTGTAATTGCCGATGATGGGATAGTTAATGTAACATTATATGGTCCCGAACCTGACTTACTTGAGAAACTCGATACTGTTATACCTGTACCATATGTAAAGTGTGGAACAAAGAACACATAATTTGAACCGCCTAACGAAGTACCTGGGTCAAACGCGCCTCCGCCTACCGCAGTACTAATTGTAAGTGTATTAGTACCAACAGTTTTTACATAATATGTAGTACCGGAAGATAAGTTTCCAAATGATCCGGTAAATGTAAAGATAATCGGATCATTTATACTAATACCTGTGGTTGAACTAACTGAAATTAGTGTACCGCTAGATGCAATCGAAAGAACAGTACCAGCAGGTCCCGGTGTTGACGGATATAATAATTGTAATTGGTTAGTATTAACACCTGCCGCGGTTGTTGTAATTGTAATCGGAGTTGTGCTTAATAAAACTGTGAACGCAGCATTAATTCCACCGCCACCGCCTGAGATAGAAATACTAGGAACACTAGTATAACCGTACCCTGGATCAGTAACAGTAACCGTACTAATTTTACCACCAACAATAGTACAAGATACACTTGCTGCTCTAATACAGCCGCCCCCGACTACTGTAAGACTTGGTGCTACAGTATATCCGCTACCTACATTAGAGATGTTAACGCCCGAAACTACCGTAGTTGGATCTGCAATGTTTAATACAGTTCCACTTGGTACCCATGCGCAAGGACTAATTGTAAATTGTGTAAGGTTAAGACTTAAATTGCTGACAATAGTTCCTGGGAATACATATGCACCTGTAGAAGTTGTTGATACATACATTCCGATGCCTAATGTAAGAGTACTTGTAGTAGTTACTAACGTATTAGTATTAACTTGAGTTACCCTAAATGAACCGTTGTAACTGGTAGTAGTATTATTTGCAACAGTTAAGTAACTATCAACTACTGGGAATTGATCATATTGGCTATACGGAACATCAAACGTTATTAAGTGTCCTGTTAAACTGCCGGTTTGTAATACATTACTATTAAATGTTAATGCAGAAACACTAGTACCATCCGCTGCATTATTGTATACAGGAAGAGGATCGATAATGATATAACTGTTTTTATATACACCAAATGTGATAATTCCTAACGGACTTGACACACCAGTTGCTGTATTCAGTACGATTGATGTATATTGAGTTACTGGATCATAAGTGTAACTAGATACAGTCTGTGTACCATCAAAACCAGTTCCGTAAACAGTAACACCGATCGTGATCGTACCCGACAAGTTTGATACAACTAATGTGTTAGTTCCCGAAGTCCAGCTTACAAATGCACCTGTTGCATTAAGGACTGGAGTAACATAAGTTATAATACGATGAACTCTTCCTGCCCATGCTGTAATATAAAATCCTTTAATTATTTGGTCAATAGTAAATGCATCGGTTAACGGAACAACAGCAATTTTAGTATCACCGATTCTTGATCCTTGTGTTGCAGTTGAGAATGTAATAGTGCCCGATGGTTGATTATTAGTTACTGCATTTAATGTAATAGTAAGAGTTCCGCTGCCGGTGACATTAATGACTTGTTGTCCTTGAGTAATACCTGCACCGTATACTGACATTCCGACAGTAATAGAACCACTTGCACTATTAACTACAACTGTATTACTTCCTGAAGTACCGCTAACATATGATGCAGTAACTATAGTCGATGCTGGATCAGGTTGAACTAAGTTAGCTACATCTGTTGCAAATTGATAATATGCAAATGATGTATCACTTTGTAAAATTGCAGTATTTGCAGGTAAAATTTCACCGGTTGATTCAACAAGATTATATGTAATGACACGATAAATTTGACCTAAGTTAGTGAAATATTGTAACGCAGTTGATGGACGAGTTGGTCTTACGTTATCGATGTTATAGAATTTAACATTGGTTAATACTCTAAGTGTTACAATCTGATTGTCGTATAAATCAGCAGATAACCCGGTCGTTGATGTGTTATTATCGCCGACTGTACTTAAATTTAATTGTAAAACGTTTTGTCCATTGACATAAATTCCAGTATGAACAACACCACTAACTTCGTATCGAACTATACCGCCACCATTGACTGTATGATCGATTTCTAGTTCCGAAGTATTTGCCGGAATGTACTCGTAGTTAATAATATACAGAATTAATGTAGTTGCAGTTGCTGAACCGGCTAGAGTTGCTCTCTTATAAATGTGTGCAGTTTGAATAGTATCGTATGAAAGATTAACAGAATCTGGTAATTCTGTTTGATCATAACCTGAAGATCTCAAACCATAATCACCGAATGTATTAGAACATCCTACTGAACGTAACTGACCACCGTTTGCAGACCAGTGACCGGTATGGCAGTAGTAAGTGTATGTTCCGATCTGTTCAGTATACGCACCATTAGTAACAACAATACCGTAACCTAAATCGTTAAAGTTTGCAAAGTCAGTAGCAAGCATAGTTTTATTACCACCTTGCTCTAAATTAACAACTTGTCCTGCACCACTGTTAAGATACGTGATAACTGCGCTTTCTATAGTTAATACATTTGATTCAATAGTTGCTCTTGCTGCCTGTAATGTACTATCTTGTGCAGTTAATACCGGGAATCGGATAGTTTCAATTTGAATCGATAATCCAGTACCACTAGTGAAATTAGTTAATGCTGTTCCGCCCTGAGTTAATGCTAATGTAAATGTGTTATTAGCCGGAGTTGACGCAACATAATATGCTAGGGCCGATCCTGTGATTGCAATACTAGAAACACTTTGACTTACACTAACGGTATATGTTCCTGCACCTCCTGAACCCGAAACAAATGCAGTAATATATGTACTATCAGACACCCCGGTGCCGGTAATTAATTGTCCAATTTGGAATGCTCCAGTAATAGATCCGCCTATAGTTAAAGTAGTTCCACTGATAGAGCATAATCCAGCAGTACCATTAATAATAACACGATCGTTAACATTTAAATTATGTACAGATGCTGTAGTAAATGTTGTACCCGAAGCAATAGTAGTTACAGTTGCAATCGGTGATAATGATCCACTATAAACTGCACCATAATAACCATCATTGACAAAATCAATTAAGATTGCACATAACTGATCGGTGACTGCACTATAAGTTGTTGGACTACTTGGAGGATTTGTAGTTACTTGAATTTGGTTATTACCTGCTGAAATACTAACAGGAGTTCCTGCAATAACTTGATCAAGAACAGTTTGTAATCGTCCATATGCAGCGACACATATTGAATTTAACCCTGGAATATAATCAGTAAGAGTATCTGATACAATTCTCCAATACGATTCTGCACTTTCTATAGTTTGACTATTACCACCGTATAATAAGTCATATGTTATTGCATCGATAATGTATCCGATATCTTGTTGTGATTGAGATGCACTATAACCGGTATACAGTTTAGTAACATAGTTTGATGAAATCCATGCTGCAATTTCTGCCTGAATAAAAGATTTATTTGCCTGGATGATAGCTTGTGCTTTAATTAGATTAGCACTTGCTCCTACCGGTGCAGTCCATGTAATCGCCGGAATACCAGTAGTACCTTGGTTAATCATCGAAGTAATAATACCAGAATTAGTATTGATTGCGGTTTGTGCAGCAGATGATGAAATTAATGCGTTTGCTTGTGAAGTTGCGTAGTTAATACCAGCAATAGTTAATGTCTGTAAACTACTAGTTAACTTGCTCGAATATTGTCGTAGGTACGTTAACCCGGAATGAATAGAACGATAATTAGTTCCTAACACCATATCAGAAGTAACAGCATCAAGCACATATCCGGTATCTCGCATAGTTTTTGGAACGTTATATACTAAGTTACCGGATGTGTCATATAGATACGGAGTACTAACATCGAGGGTTAATACAGTAGTACCAAGTTGTGCACCTGAATCGTAATTCCAACTCACTACATCGTCTACTTGATAACGGAAACCGCCTACATAGAACGAGAACGGTGCAGACGGTGCTCTAATATCAAGACCGCTATTTACACCACCTTGAACTGTAACGGTAATACCATTATCTGCCACATTAATAATTGTACCTTTTAATCGTCCGGCAAATCCGTCAATATATTGTCCACCTGCAAATTGTTTACCATTAATACTTTGTGCAAATGATGAAACAGTTTGTACATATGGTGATTTTGCTTTAAGATTTCCTTCGGGGTCGAGTACTAATGCAAAACTTCTGTGTCCTTGGAATGTCAAACTACAAATGCGATTTCCTTCATTACAAAGAAATACGTCGATATCTTTATTATTTTTTGGTGTTGAAGTCGGATCAAGAGGATCAGTTAAGTAATGTCTACCATAATTAACAGTATCAAAAATAAACCATTGTCCTGCCGATAATAATGTTCCTTCTGTGAACGGATACATTACAGTAGCGTTCATGATATTACCACTTACGGAATTAATAATAGCCTTACCACGTTTTTCATTGCCGTTTGTAGTATTATAATCAGCAAATACTTTTCCAATCCATGACGACGATACTTGCCCTGAACCTAATGTAATTGTAATATTATGGCTTACACCGCTTAATCTTGCAGTAGTATTAGTTGCATAATTAGTTCCGTTATACGCAACAACGCCGATTTCTAAAGCATCGAATACTGAATCACGATAGAAGAAAATATTACGCCACGGGCTTTGGCTAATACGATCAATTGGACGAATAATTGTTCTACGTAAATCATCGCCTTTAATTGTAACATTCGGCGGCAACTTCATTGGATAATCTTCGTAGTAGATACCAGTTTCGACAAATACAGTAATATTAAGATCTTTAACTGTTTCGCCAAACTTTAAGTTTTCGCCAACTTGGAAGAATCCTGGTTTAGTTAATCGAATTGCAATTGTATCGTTTGTAGAATTTGTAACCGATCCTTGGGTATATTTTACAACACTACCATAAGCATTCGATGATGCTCCTGCAAGTATTTTAGCAGGGATAATTTTTATATCTCCCGGTAATCCTTGATCAACGGCGCTATTACCACCGTTGTTAAATTTAATTAACCATACACCAGTACCAAATGTTGGAGTAGGAGCTGCTCCTAATCCTTGCGTAACAATTGCAAGCAGCGTAGTCATTCCAGCAGCCGCATCATTAATTGCATTAGATGATGCAGGACGTGATGGTGCAAATGTCTGTGCTTGAACTGTTTGATAACGTGATGCAGTTGTTTGACTCAATACTTGATTAATAAGTGCTTGTGCAAAGTATAATCCGTCAACAGTCTGGATACGTTCTGACCCAATAGCAACTGCTGATGCACTTGAATTACGGTAGAAAGAATTACCTGCGTTAATTGCTTGATAAGTGCCGCCGGTTAAAATGTCAATAGAAATAGCATCGACAATGTATCCTAAGTCTCTATAGCAAACAACTTCGTTATAATTGAATCCACCTGAGTAGTTAGTAGTAATGTACGTAGTAGTTAATGCTTGAAGTGTAGACTTATTAGAAATAATAACTAATCTCGCAGTTTGAGCAATGTTACTAAATCCTGACAATGAAGGATACTGAATTGTTGGCACAATATTAGTATTCAATGACGAAATTAATTCATTGATTAATGCACTAATTGCAGATACTGTAATACCACCTCCCGGATAGTTTGCGTTATCTATAAACTGTGTAGCAGAAGAATAGTGAACAGTTGGTGCAGTATTTGTTACAACCGCTGCTATTACAGATTGTGCATATAATAATGCTGCACTATAAATCGATGATAAATCTGGATTTAAATAATTAACAAATGATTGCGCACAATAAACTATACCGGCATTTCCGGTGTATGAGAAATCATAACAAACTGCTTCTAGAACATATGTTAAGTCTTTCTTAGTTTTAGCAACATTATAATCACTTGGTAAGACTGGATTATTTGCAGCAATCCATCCTGTTACTTCTTCAATAATAAATTCAATATTTGTAGGATGCAGTATTAACGCACGGGCATGTGTAATTCCTGGATCTTCTCCCGGTTGTCCGTTATATGTAGGAGTTGATCGTCCAGTGAGACCATAAGTTAGGATATTAATAATATTGCCAAACAATGATGTTATTGTACTCAAAACGCCGGAATCATTAATAACCGGGAAGTTATTAGTTACATACGAAACCGAATTAGTTTTATAAGTGTCAAGATTTGCTAAAATTGATGTTCTAACAGTTTGCAATGTTACTGGTGCAAGTAATACCGACGGTAAAGTTACAGTATGCACATAAGCATTATTATTGATTAACGCAGAAATAAGTTGAATATTGTTACTTAATGACGAACTCACAACACTACCGCCGGTATACGTTAAATTTACATATTGAATAACAGTTGTTTGATAGATAGTCGGCGCTGAGATATTCGTAATAATATCTTGTATCAATGACCCAACATGACTTAACATATCGGTAAATGGAATAACTTCGTCCGCAGCAATATTTCGTTGATTGCCGGTCCAATATGTTAATCCGGTATATGCACTTTGGCTATTCCCACCATAGGTAAAGTCGTAGATTAAACTCCAGATGATGTATTCAATATTTCTTCTATATGTGTCTTTGTTGTAGCCTAATGCTGGATAATTTGAGCCAAGGTAGGCAATAGCTTCTGCTTGAATAAACTTAATATTGTTCAACAACAATGTTTGTGCAGATCGTAATCCGGTTGAGGCATTTGCTAATGTAGGAAATGTAATAGCAGGTAGTATACTGGTATTAATGATGCTAATTATTGAGTTAATATTAAGACTAGCTGATGTAATTGCAATAGTCGGAATAGTTGATCCATTTAATACAGAATCAACTGTAAATTTACCAATACCGCTAACATTTTGAGAAATTACATTATAACTTAAAATAACAATTTTGTGAGTAAGATCAATGCTTACAACAAGTGATCCTGGGCTAAGTTCGTAAATACCAGTACCTGTAACTAATTGTCCAACGGCAATACTATCTGTGCTTGACACTTTAATTGCATTAAGTCCAAATGTACCGAGTCCAGACACTGGTGCAGTATTGTTTGCACTTAACGTGATAGTTGTACCGTTAATCTCAGTAACTAGCGCGCCGGACGCAATACCTGTACCGAGTACATTCATTCCTACTACAATTCCAGTATTGTCGGCAACTGAAATAGTATTATAGTTATTTTGACCCGAAATCGTCGACGATACAGTAGCATTTGAAATAGTCGGTTGTGCCTGGACACCGAATAACTGATTACTTAGATCTTCGATTACTGCAATGATTTGACTTTGTGTTAATCCAGTATTTGCAGATGGGTAATACAATGCTGCTTGCACACTTTGATAATTTGATTGGAATAAAAGGTCATAGCAAAGAGCATTGATAATAGTACCAATATATGTCTCAAGTGCTGCATTGTTATATTGATAACCGAGTATCTGATCTCGGAGATACTTCATTGCTTCGATGGTCTGAATTAATTCACTATTAGCAACTACGCTAGTAAGTGCGTTAAAATAAGATGATGCGGCTGTAGTTGTGTTATATGTAGTTCCTAATACAAGATCGTATCCAACTGCATCAAGTATTAAGCCAACATCGCGTTGACATTGTACTGCATTAAATGTAAATGGATTAACATATTTGCTATTGATATAAGAAATAGTTTCTTTTTGGATGAACGTTCTATTTGCCTGCAATAATTCAAATGCTGCTTGGTACCCGGTATCTGCACTATTACCGCCGCTAACTTGTATTCCGTTAACAGTATATCCTGAACTTGAAGATTGAATTGTTGAAAAGTATTCGTCTGGCCCGATTGTATATGAAATTAACTGTTGATACGGACCTGGTTCTTGTTGTGCAGTATTGATTAGGTTCTGAGCTGTTGCTAATGCGGCACTGATTGATTTATATGCATATTGCCAGAATCGACCTTCTTTACCCGCCGGAGTTTTTTGTTGTAAATCGTCGCCGGTTGTTGTTGAAACATATAAATTAATTCCACTAGTGAATGTGTTATTGTCAACATAAAATTTAGTTGCTGCTTGAAGATCAACTTGGCCATTTGGTGTTCCGTAACCGGCTAATGGAGCAGGGTGGTCACTTAAAATTAACGAACCAGTCATCTTGTCCCCGCCACGATATACAACATCTTTACGTTGCATTGCTTCGGTTGATACGTAGTTACTAGTTAAAGAACTATCGTAGTCTGGATCGCTAATTTGTGGAACTAATGGTTGTTGGCGAATTCTAAGCGGCCCACTTACTTGCCCAAGTGATGATACTTTAAGATAGTTGTTGTCGGCATATCCTTTAGAAATTGCTAATTGTTCAATAGTAATCGGATTAGTATCACCGTATAATGCATTGAATAAATCGACTAGGTATTGGCTAGGTTCGGGTAAAGCACCGATTGGAAATTGTGCTGCATTTAACGGAGCAGTTAGTGTTGGGCGACTATCACCTCTCACACCGGAAGTTGTTGAATTAATAGTTAAGGTAGAGTCGGTATTAACTATTTCAATTCCGCTTCCGCCTTGAACAGTTTTTGCAGCCAATTTATCTCCAGCACCGGTTGCAGCAATAACTTGGTTGCTCGAATAGGTTGTCGGAGCATCGGATAACGAAGTAAATTTAATAGTTCCTGATACGCCAAAAACAGCATATAACTCATTAAAATTTTCATTAACTTTTCTAAACGATTCACGGATACTATCACCAGTACCGTCATTACCTGTTACACCGATATCGATCACTTGTTTTGACATATATAAACTCCGACTTTTTGATTGTATTAGATATTTATCAATACGTTTTTATAATCTTAATGTAAATATATTGTGTTCATCGGTACTGAATTTATTATCACTTATCATGAAAGATTAAGTAAGTTAGGAAATATTCACACCTACAAAAGAAAGACAACGATAGTTAATTTAAGATGCGATTCGTGTGGAGAATTGTTTCAGAGAACTAAAGGATCAATGGATCATAATCGGCTGAACAACAATTTTTATCATGTGTGTAATAATTGTGATGCAAAGAGATTTGCACAAGAAAAAGGGGTTGAACAGCGACATATATGGGATATGCCAGTTTCAAGTCTTAAGAGAATTGGACACTATAAATAACCTACAAAAGGAGAACAAAAATGTTTGGATTTTTTAAGAAGCTCTTTGGTATTAAACCTGCAGAAGAGTCTGTTAGTAAAGTCGAAGTATCAGAGTCGGTTACGATTACCTTAGGAGATTCTGATATTGTTGTTTCTAAACCAGCTGCACCTAAAAAGGCTAAGGTTACTAGAGAAAAGAAAGTTAGAGAAAAGCCTGCGCCAAAGGCAAAGAAGGTTGTTGAAAAACCTACTGCTAAGAAGCGTGGACGTCCTGCAAAGACAAAGTAAAATAAAAGGGCTGTTTAGCCCTTTTATTATGATAGTTGATGTATTATAAATTGATTTTTATCTGCGTAAATAGTACATGACAGCAATTGAGTATCGATTCTAAACCATGCTGTTCCAATATACGCCTTTTTAAACCATATTCGTTTATTACTATACCAACATCTTCTCGGCCAGAAACAAAATGTTAGTTTTGCCGACCAATCTACATTCTTAATTTCAAAAGGAAAAAAGGTTGTTACATCGTAACCCATTACATTCCTTTTAACATTAGTATTACCATTCCAGCAACGCTATTATCAGGAATAGCACGTGGTTCAATTAGATAGAGAATACCAATTGGTGTAGATACTACAATTAAGAATAATACAACAAAGAATGTTAGAGATTTAATAACCTCTGCTATCACTTTCATAGAATATGTTTAGTAAGTTAAAATTGTATTATAACATACATAGAGTTAAAGTCAATATGTATTTTTGTATTCGACATTCATCAAAAGAATAAATAATAACATGAAATACTATGTATATAAATTATTAGATCCTCGTTCAAATCAACCTTTTTATATTGGCAAAGGTTCTGGTACTAGAGCATGGACTCACAACAATTTTAAAGATGGAAATAAAAATCCTTACAAAGATGAATATATTAAAGATTTACATCGACACGGATTAGAACCGATTGTTGATATTGTACAGTATTTTGATATAGAAAGTGATGCTTATGATTATGAAGAACACCTTACAGAATCTATAGGTCTAAAAAATCTTACCAATATTGTAGTTGGAGCTCGCCCCCCGAGTCGGCAAGGATGGAAACCTTCAACATCTACTCTTGAAAAAAGAAGCAGAGGACTTAAAGGTATTCCGCGAACTGACGAATGGCGACATAATCTGTCATTATCAAAACAAGGCGATAATAATCCAATGTACGGAAAAAAGAAACCGTGTACAAAAGAGAGAAAGCTCGCCATATTAGAAGGAAAAAATCGAGATAATTACGATTTGTATAAAACTGCTATCAAGTTAATGGATAATGGTAAATCAGCAGATAATGTTAGTAAAGAGTTAGGAATCGGAAGAGGAGTGTGTTTCCGACTCAAGAATCGAACTCACGGGATTTTTCAAGCCTTTCCAGAACTCATATAATGAGAAACTTGCAAGATTTTTTGCTTTCGCTTCGACCATTATATCTGCCCAATCTACATGCTGAAGTGCCCATTCGTTAGATTCACGGTTCCACATAAAATCAGAATGAGCTCGTAATTTTTGTTTATTGATTCCTAATTCTATCAACTTATCTCGATCAGGAAGACTAGATGGGTAGTGAGATGAAACTAATTCTTCACGACTAACTGAATAATGACAAGTTGGCCTAACCCCACGCCAACTATCAATAACTCTTGCTACTCGATCATCGTTAAGACTAATATATTCTCCTTCGCGAACAAAGTGATGATGAATATCAAGCACAATAGGTACAAAATCGCTAAGGCTGAGACAATCGTCCAAACCATGTGAATTCTCCTCGTTTTCGATTGTTAAACAGTTTCTAGCCTCGGGACTAAGTTTTTTATATGCCTTACGAATACCGTCGGGGCCTTGTCTACCGGAGATATGAACGTTAATTTTAAAATCCTGGAATGTTTTACCGTAGCCCATCCATCTAGCCATGTCTACATGATATTCGAATTCTTCTATAGAACGTTTGACAATATCATCATTGTCTGATGCCATAACACAAAACTGCCCAGGATGAAAAGACAAACGGACATTACAATTGCGGCTAATAACTCCAATTTCGTGAAAATGCCGAGCCGCGTACTCTTGTACATCTGGTTGATTATAGAAATACTTAAAGTCATCGTGAGTATAGACAGGTAATAAGTCGCTGCTAATCCGCACCATTCGAAGATGTTCATCTAATTCTCCTACTCGCTGTACTAATTTGCGAGTTGCTTCGATGTTCTGTTTCATTAAGGACCATAATTTGTCCTCGGCAACCGAACGAGATTGCCTCTTAAGCCAGGCAACTGTGGTAGTACCTGTATTATACTTTTTACAGTCGTCTGTGGGTTTAATTCCGTCGACCTGTCCGGCATGATCGATCCATTTACAAGCAAAGCCAATTTTGTTAGTCATGCGTATATTATAGTGTAATTTTGTAATAATGTCAACGGTAGTATACAGAACGGCTCTTAGGAGTTTCCCACCATTCTACGCTGTGAACTGTAACTCCGAGTTTCTTCATTTTTTCTTCAACTAAATCGGCCATCCATTTACTAAGATTCTCACTAGTAGGAACAAAGTCAACAACCATAAATCCTTCAAACATTTCAAAGTCGTGTCCATCTAGATCTTCATAAAACAGTGGATCGATATGCCATCCTGTGATATAGTTGGTATCTGGAACATATACTGGTATCAACGGCGTATCTTTTCCGACTAACCGGTTATACAGCGGATCATTGCGATCAATAATGAATTGATGATCAATATAGGTATTAACCCACTTTTTTAGCCATTCTAAATGCCTAAAGTCAGTGACCATTCCGGTTTGATCGAGTTCGGATGCACAGAGATGTATTTGAATCTTACCTTCGTGTCCGTGTAAGTGTCTGCAAGCGCATTTGAGATCGGCTGCATATTCGCCGTTAAGTTGCTGAGTCCATACTCTATGTCCGTAGCAACATTCAATCGTTTTATCTATAATCCAAGTCATAATTACCTCAATGATATGAGTTAATTATACAGGATTACTTACGTTTGTCAAATACTTGATTAGTTAAATCTCTTATTTCTACTCGAATTGTTTGCACATCATACAGAATGCTTTTAAGAAGGTCGTATTCAATGTGTTGGTATTTGAGAATAATACGAATAACACGCATTGTCCAATACCACCAATTAATAGAAATAATAATCATCAAACTAACAATCACCCACCAAAGTTTTTTTGATGTTAATGTTGAGAGCCAATCCCACCCAAAAATTAAAAAAATAAGTACGCAGAATACTACCGAACTAGCATATGACCATAGTCGTCGTTGATTGCTAATACGATTTATATCTTTCTCGTGTTGAATTAATATATGATTAATTTCTTGATTCATTGTTGAGAGATGGAACCGAATGGTGCCCATTGTCCTGGACCACCGTTGGCAATGCAAACCCACCCAATATAACTACCAGGAATTGGGTTTTGATTCCAACAAATATCTCCTTTTACAAATGATCCTTGCAATGGCGCAGAATTACCGGTAACAAATTTCTTACCAGCGAATCGAATATTACTTGCAACATCTAACCCAACTGATGAATCAATACTTGATAATCCAATACCAACTTGTCCATATAAGTTAATAGTACGGTTGGTGTTTAATTTATTACCTAATGAAACATTTCCCGAATCAGTATAAAATGTAGTATCTAATCCTACAGAGATTGAGAAAGATTTACTAGTGTTAAGATTATTACCAACAATAGTTGTTGAGCTATTATCGTTCGATAGCGGTAAAGTAATACCAAACTGTGCATTAACCTTACCACCGAATGTTGCATCACCGCTAACTAATAATGAAGACAATGTTCCTAACTTAGAAAGATTTGAGCTAACAATTGATGCGCCTAGTTCAGTTTCAGATAAAACTGCCTTTCCGTTTACATAGTATGATTGGTTTGCATCGATATCGATAGATTCGGTACTAAACAATCGATCCGGATCCGGCATCATAACTAATCTAGTCGGAGTCGATGTTCCAGTCCATACCAATCCTAATCCATAAATTGACGATCCGCCATTTGGTTTAAATTCTAACGGGCTAAATCTATCAAGTCTAGTATCTGATAAAAGCGTAGTTACGTTAAGAGTACCATTAATTGTTACTACTGCTGAATTTGTTATTGCGTTACCGAATATAACTTCGCCGGTATTTTTTAAAGTAAATCTAGGTGTGTTATCACTAACGAACAACACATCACTATTAGTATAAGTTCCGATAGTAGCAGCACCGTAATTAGGAGCACCGATAATAAATTCGACATTATTTTCTGAAACACTTAACACGCCATTTGGTTGATCAGTGTTTAATCCTAATCGACTAGTTGCTTCATTGAAAAAGGCAAATTGTCCAAATGTTGCATCGCCCGAAACTTCCAATGATTCTAATGTGCCTACTTGTGTTAAATTACTCTTGCTAACTTGAGTTCCTAAGAAGTCATATCCAATTACATCGATGTCACTAATTTTGTATGTTTGTCCCGCTGCAAGATCTAAATCGCAGTTAGTCCATAAATGTTTCCCTGCTCGATACATTAAATTTGCAGAATCTGATTTCCACGTCCAACTAAAACCTTTTCCGTTAAGATCTTGTTCGTTGTTAGCGTTCCAATTAGTAATAGTCTGTTGTGGACCGTTATTAGAAAGTAAATTATCTACTTTAAGTGTTCCAACAGTAAGTGTTCCAACTACGTTAACATTGCTTCGAAGATTTGCATTTCCTAACACTTCTAGCGAACCTGCATGTGTTATAGCACCTTCTAAATTCTTAAGATTTAGTGTAGTAATGATGACTTTGTCGTTTTGGATATCGAATGGTTTACTCATGGTGAATCTCTTTTTCAGTATTTATCAAAGTTCAATAACGAACAAGGCTAGCGCAATAAAGCATAAAATACAGTATGATTTATAATGTCTGGCCCGGAACTTTTAATAACTATGGTATTCGTAACGGGGATATGATTGCCATAATAAACTTTCTTCAATGGTTTAGAATTCAAGAAAACAACTCCGATATTAAATTACATATAAACCCGAATGTAATTGTTAATCAAGATTATTGTAGAACGTTTTATGATTTTTTAAAAAAACACACTGATTGCTTTTCTGATGAGGAAGGATTCCAAGATCTCCCATACCATGAGTTGATGTTATGGGATTTCAGAGACATCTGCGGTGATGTAGTTTCGATTAAGAACACAAAGGAAACTAAGAAGAAAATTGTAGTGTTTCCGATCTATGATGCAGACTATCATGTACATAGAAATTGGCCCGATAAACTATTAGATTCGATTTTAAGAGAATATTCGGAAAACTATCCAACCTATCAAAAATTAGTTTGTGCAAAGGATATTCCACAGACAGACATTAATATGCACGACTTTTCTCTTAGTATTGATTTTATGAGTAATATAAATCACATCATGGAAGCTGAGATTTTTATAGGCGGAAGTACAGGAGTTTCTCACTTTGCGGCAGCATTAGATCGAGGCCCGGACCTTGTATATTATTACAACGGACGAGAGATGATACACACTTTACCGTTTCATGTTCTCGAAGGTAAAGGCACACTAAAGAGATTTTGGCATAATTGTTATGAAACAACATACAAAGGCCAATTAGTTTTATAAGGAATAAAAATGGATCAGAATGATACGTACGGCGAAAATGACCCGTTAGTTTTTGTGGTTAAACAATTAATTAAAGGTCAATTAGAGCCTCTAGCAGAGCAAGTTATTGATGCGTTTGCTTCGGCAGCAATTCATATAGAAGCAATTAACTGTATCGCTAAACTTTATTATGATGTAAGGAATTACGAAAAGGCAGAACTCTATTCATTAAAAACTTTAGAGATGTGTGAAACGGATGAACAACGATATAATGTACGGTCGAACTTAGGTAAGATGTACAATAACTTTAATGACCCTGTTAAATCGCTAGTATATTCAGAGCAGAATTTAGCAGTAAATCCAAATAATCCAGATACGTTGTTGGAAATGGTGTTTTCATATTTTCTTAACGGACAAAAGGACCCTGCAGAACAAATACTCCGGGAACTAAAAGCCAACGAACATTTACTCGGAGAACGGCATCGAAATGTTGTGAATTTCAATTTAGGAACATATGACATGGAAGCTGGCCATTTTCTAAAAGGATTAGGCGGTTTCTTGATCAATGTAAAGAAGTTAGATCTATGGTTTAACAATAAAGAAATCCCATTAAAGTATTGGAATGGTGGAGTGTTCCCCGGCAAAACTTTAATCATGTATATGTCCGGCGGAGGATTTGGTGATTCTTTTATTGCAATTTCCTATTGGCAAAAACTTAAAAAAGCTGGTTTTAATCCTATATATTGCACTGCAAGTCAAGACGTTGTGGACATTTTTAATCGGTGCGGATATACTTCAGTAACTCGGTGGGAAGATGTTGAAGACAAAGATGCATTATGGTGTTTTGCATTCGAAGTTCCTTTATATCTAAACATGAAGCCCGAGGACATGATAACCGAGCATTACCTTTGGGCATCTGATCAAGCAAGAGAAAAATGGCAATGGGTTAAGGAATCTAAAAAACTTAAAGTGGGTGTTAGGTTTATCGGTAATATGCGAAACAATCAATTATTGTATCGACATATTGAACTTGATAACATGATGAATTTCCTGCACGACACATTTGAAGGTTATGATGTAGAATATTATTCATTACAAAAAGGTGACGGAGAAGAAGAAGCAAGAAAATGTCCCGAGTTAATCGATGTTGCATCCCAGATCAATTCGTTTGATGATACACTTGCACTAATTGAAAACTTAGATATTGTTGTATCTACGTGTACTTCGGTGGTGCATTTAGCAGGTGCAGTAGGTACTAAGACTGTAGTGTTTGTTCCGATTGCTGCATATTTTACATATCTAACAAAGCCCGAGAACAGACCTCCATATACTAGCCTATGGTATGGAGATAACTTTAGATTCTTTAGGCAAGTAAGACCAAAAGTATGGGACGAACCGATGGCAGAAGCTAAAGCATTCATTCAGCAGGAGTTTCTATTGTGAATGACGGTTACACCTTTATAGTTTGTTCAACAATAAATGCATCAATTGGTGTTGTGGAAAACGAAAAACGATTCTATGAAACACTTGAAACATTAAATTCGATTAGAAGAAAGGTTGAAAATGTACAAATAGTGTTTGTCGATAACTCTATTGATCCGTTAACCGATGAACAGAAGAGTCAATTAGAATCGTTTGCAGATTATTGTGAATATATGGAACCTAATCTTTTTACAGTTTTCACTAACGGTGTTGGATCTAAAGGATTAGGCGAAGCAATGTTAATGTTTTGTGCATTGACGAAACTTGAACAATTACCAATCGTGGGCAAGAGAATTTTCAAAATTGCTGCAAGGTACAGGTTAGCAGAAAGTTTTGACATTACAGAATATGATGATCCTAAATTTGAAGGGAAGTATGCGTTTAGAATTAATGACTGGGATGTGAGTGTTGACAATTTTGAGAATCACAGAGAAACAGTTACATATTTTGAAACTAGATTATTTTCTTTCTGTCCCACATTATTTTATGATTATGCTTCGATTGTTAAGAATTGTTTTTTAACAATGATCAAAGAATTTGGCAAGCCTATGTGCAATTGGGAACGGTGCCATCATCTGTATATTCCCCATGATAATGCAGTGTCGATGAATCCGATCCATGTAGAAGGAGTTAACGCTGAAAATGGGATTTATCGGATCGAATAGCACAAGTATACTTTTGGTAATGTTCTTTTAAATTTTCGGGCATAGGAATCCAATTAATGTAATCGTCTGATTTGCAAATTTCTATTGCAATATCGTAAAATGATCTTGGGTTCCCTGTTCCGATATCATATATGCCCGACTTGCTATTTTCAAAGTGATACAATTTTTGATCAATAACTTCTTTGACTGATATAAAATCTCTATAAAACTCTTTTGATCCTTCGAATAGTGTAATGGTACCCGTTTTGTCAAATTGTTTTTGAAATTTATAGTGAGGACTAGATTGGTTTCCTTTGTGATCTTCGTTTGGACCATATACATTAAAGTATCTTAACCCTTGTAACAAAGTTGGTGTGTGACTACTGTTTATTACTAAATCGGCAACATAATCAATTTGTTGTTTTGACTTAGCGTATAGATTTAACGGGTTCATTTTTTTGTTGGGATTATGCCACTCTTCTACGGATGGATTACCATATACTGACGCAGACGATGCGTATTGTAATGGAATGTTGTTATCTCTACAGTAGTAAATCAAATTCCATGTGCATCTAACATTTCTATCAAATAATTTCTTCCAATCAGTTTCTGTAGTAGACGATATTGCTCCTTCATGAAATATTGCAGTCACTCCTTTACAATACTGATCTAAATTACTATAAAAGTCATCGGCAGGGGAAAATATAACAGTTGGATTATAGTTTCTAGTTTCATAATCGATAGCTCGAATATTACGCTCCCCTCGATTTAACAACTCTTTAATTAAATTAGATCCAATAAATCCCGATGCACCAGTAACAATAATCATACATTATATATAATAACCGATGAAATTAAAGCGGTAAATAAGATATAAATTGAGGTTGTTGTTTATGGATTATACTACATTACAGTCACAGGTTGCTACAGTATTAAATTCTTATAGTACTGTTGAGCAGAGCGCGTATAATCCTGACTTATCGCAATATGCAACCGTTACACAATTAACCGCTTTTGAGAATTCGATCAGTGTGCTTGTTTCTTCATTAACAGGTACATCAACTGCTGGGGTTACTGGAACAGGTAATCTTGTGTACAGCAATAATCCAGTATTAGTTGCTCCTACATTAGGTGCAGCATCTGCATCTAGTATCAATAAATTAACAATTACAGCACCTACTAACGGTTCTACACTTACAATTGCTGATGGAAAAGTTGTAACTATTAGTAATACGATAACCTTCCAAGGAACTGATTCGACTACGTTTACGCTCCCATCGTCTTCTGGTACATTAGCATTAAATAACCAACCATTCTATATCGGAACGACATCGGTTGCTATTAATCGATCAAGTGGAAGTTTAGCATTAACTGGTGTTAGCATTGATGGTAATGCTGGAACTGTTACAAATGGATTTTATACATCTAGTTCGTTTAATTTAGGAACTACTAGTATTACAGTTAATAGATCAAGTGCAAGTCAAACATTAACTGGGATTAGTATTGATGGTAATGCCGGTACTGTTACAAATGGGGTTTATACTACTGGATCATATGCAAATCCCTCTTGGATTACTAGTTTATCTGATTCCAAAGTTCTTCCTGCACAGGCAAATAACACTGGAAAATATCTCACAACTGACGGAACTAGTACTAGTTGGGTTTCTCCCGCAAGTATAGGATTCCCAAGTCTAACAGGAAATATTGGAAAATACCTTACTAATGATGGTGTTAATGTTGTATGGGGCTCTATTAGCAGTACAGCATCAGGGATTACATTTACTCCGACTGGTAATGTAGCATCTACAAATGTTCAAGCTGCAATTGCAGAATTAGACACTAAAAAAGCACCATTAGCAAGCCCAACATTTACTGGTACTGTTAGTGGTATTACTGCTACAATGGTGGGATTAAGTAATGTTGAAAATACAAAATTAAGTACCTGGGCCGGAAGTGCTAATTTAACAACAGTAGGTGCGCTAACGAGTGGATCTATCGGAACCGGGTTTACGGCTATTCCAAATAGTGCATTAGCAAATAGTAGTTTTTATGTCGGAACTACTAGTATTTCGTTAGGTCGAGCAAGTGCAAGTCAAACATTAACTGGTGTCAGTATTGATGGTAATGCTGGTACTGTTACAAATGGCTTTTATACATCTAGTTCGTTTAACTTAGGAACTACTAGTATTGCAGTTAACAGAT
>Ga0007805_1000001_pt1 | contig 142251 bp, 131 predicted proteins | sample CryBogCBE24Aug09_FD_71231 | JGI IMG/M metagenome (GOLD analysis project Ga0007805, IMG submission 71231) | Freshwater microbial communities from Crystal Bog, Wisconsin, USA - CBE24Aug09 | ecosystem: Environmental > Aquatic > Freshwater > Lake | place: Crystal Bog, Wisconsin, USA | collected... | reverse complement strand
CACTTAGTTTCTTCTGGGAAACCATCTGCAGCCTCGGCATCTAAGAACTCAAAGTCGTGACGTTCCTTAAACTTGTGTTTGGCTTCAGGGCGCCAACCTGCCGGATCACAAATACTAATCAACATACTGTTAGGCCCTGCATCATGATGAAACCCACTAGAGATATCTGTTGCGGCTACGTTTTCAATCCACGGCATATATACTCCTTATGCTGTCATCCAGCGTTGCTCAGATTCGAGTACCAACGATTCGCTTCCGTCGTATTCTTCAATACGAAAAAGTTCTCCCACTGGTACCCATTCTACTACTAAATCTTCTAGGCCACCTACGTAGGCATCAGGATATTTTAATTTTACATAAGCTAGAGCTTTATCTAGTTCTTGTGTTTCTATCCATTGTACTATGCTAGGATCATATACTAGTTCATCAATAAAGTGCCAGGTATACCACCCTGCACCAAATCCAGGCGACACTAATACAGCTACTTGACCATCTCGTATTAATTTTTGCATAGTGAACCTTTCTTTATTTGGCGGAGCGGACGGGACTCGAACCCGCGACCCTCGGCGTGACAGGCCGATATTCTAACCAACTGAACTACCGCTCCAGTGAATAACTATTATACTATTTTGGCAATTGATTGTCAAATGGAACACAGGGAGGGATTTGAACCCCCGGTTTTACGGATTTGCAATCCGGTGCATTGGGCCACTCTGCCACCTGTGCGTTGTTTGGTGCCTTTGACAAGAATTGAACTTGTAATAATCGCTTATCAAGCGACCGTTATACCATTTAACTACAAAGGCGTTGAATGTATTCTTTTGTTATTTGCTCTTTAAGTAGAACAAATACCTTTACATTATTTTGTGTTATTACTTTATTAATTTTTTCTTCATCTAATTTTGCTTTCCAGCTATTCTTTGGATCAAGATATATATTGTAATCTGTTAAATAAAAATCAGCAAAATAGTTTCTACCATCGTATTTTAACGCTTTCGGTCTAACCCAATTAATCCCAAGTTCTGTTAAAATTTTAAAACACTCTAATTCGTATGTGCTCTGTAATATAGAGTCTTTACCAAACGAATCAACTACTTTAAATTTTTTACTGCGACCTGCTTTTTCTTGGTAACCGCCTAGTCCTCTTTCTTTAGCAAGTTTTGATAGATACTGTTTTGTTTCTTCTGTATGTGGAGTTCCTGTTAATCCAACCCGAGAACATCGTGGATCTCCTCTAACTCCTTTATTCCACGCTGTATGCCCAATGGTGTGAGAAACATATTTTCTATTTAAATTAGATGGACATAGACGTTCGTGATTACGATGACTATTTTTACTTTTACATTCTTTACTACAAAATTTACAGGTAAGCATAAGTTATTCTCCTATACTTATTTAGCACGGCTCAAGACTCTGCTCTACCTAATATAAATGGTCGGAGTACAAGGATTCGAACCTTGGACCCTCTGGTCCCAAACCAGATGCGCTACCAGGCTGCGCTACACTCCGACGGAAAGCCGGTTACGTTTTTCATTTCGTCTAAGTTTCCCTAGTACAATTTTTCCGGCATAGTGGGAAGGACGCCGCCCCACTATCGTTTACACAATCAATCAGGCGTCATAGCTTGGTGGAAATAAGTAGATTCGAACTACTGACCTGCGCCGTATGAAGGCGATGCACTACCGCTGTGCTATATTTCCGATTAATTTACTTGGTTAATAACTCTATCGCTTGTTGCACTAAATCCAATTGGATATGTAGTCGGTGCGATATTTCTATGGCATCTAAGTTTCTACTTAGAAGTTCTTTGACTTGCGCTAGCAATGATGACATACATATATAACGCCTAGTGCTGTCAAAAAGTTTACAATGTTTGGCGGAAACGGTGAGATTCGAACTCGCGGTGCCTTTCGACACGACAGTTTTCAAGACTGTTGCAATAAACCGGACTCTGCCACATTTCCTAAATTTTGGGGTAACTGATGGGATTCGAACCCACGACAACCGGAATCACAATCCGGGATTCTACCACTGAACTACAGTTACCATTGGTCTGCCCTGCAGGAATCGAACCCACATTAAAAGGGTAGAAGCCTTCTGTATTATCCATTATACTAAGGGCAGACATTAATAAATAGATCATATGAACAATCAATCACTTGCGTTCACGTACAAGTATTACAACATACCCAACCACCCAGTGGAAGGTAGATTCCAAATACGTTTTTCTCCAATCCGACGTGCATTGATGCCGTGGAAGGATGAGGTTGCCAATACTATACAGGCCATATACCATTCTGCAGACAGTCCACTGTTTGTGGCCTTGAGCGGTGGTATTGACAGCGAAATTGTTGCAAGAAGTCTGTTAGAAAATTCCATACCGTTTTCAGCAATAACAATCGAGTACACCAACGGGCTCAATGCTCACGACATTCAATATGCTCGAGATTTTTGTAAAAAACATTCAATCGAGCATCATACTGTCACCGTTGATCCAAATTATTTGTACACTACCAAAATGGAACAGTACATTGATCAAGGATACTGTGCTAGAAATTTATACAGATACCTGCAACTGTTTATATTAGAGACTGTTGAAAATCTAAATGGTACTGCTGTCTTGGGCGCCGAAACTCAGGCCTACTACTTGCTGGATGGTCAACTGCACATAAGATATTCCACCGAAATACTAAACACCACCCGGTGGTGCAAAACAAACAATGTTGATCACTGTGTGAATTTTTTCTTGCACAATCCCGAATTGTATGCTGCGTATATGCAAATGCCCGACGTACAGCAAGTGTTAAATAATCCACTGGCTTGCAAAAATACTGTTGAACTGGATCGCACCCGTAACGTGCCAAGCGGAGCCAGTCCTGAAAAAGAATTGGTGTATCGATTGGTGTGGCCCGATCTAACAGAACGGCCCAAGTACAACGGATTTGAAGAAATCATTCAAATCCGTATCCACGCACAAGATCAACTGCGAGCACGTTTTCCTGAAGTGGGCTTTGTTTATATACCAGTTAACAAAATTAAAACTCAACTGGGTATCTGATTGGAGCGGGACAGGAGAATCGAACTCCTAACCGAAGATTGGAAATCTGCTGTTTTACCATTAAACTAGTCCCGCACAAACACATCTTCTACTACGTTACGCATAATGAGTTGTTTAAACTCGGCTGGATCTGCTGCTTTTGGCGCACAAAATCCACAGCGACAATACTCTTTCTTACATTTGATAATGGGCATACCTGAGGCCAATTGTGTTTTCAATGTTGCAATGATCTTTCCATCATCAACGTATCCTAGTGGCTCAACACGACCAGTGGTACTCATACGGCAATCTTTGTTGGTAAAAACTGCACGATCTACCTGTCGCAGGAACAAAAAGAACCAGTTCACGCTACACGACCAACCTTCAAATCCTTGACGCTGCACAAAGGAGACATTGCTCTTTAGGTCACCATTTACACTCAAACGCCGTCCGCCACAACAGGCGCGACCTTCGTCAATGGCCTGTACTGTGTCTTTGGTTTCAGTTATGGGAATCATCCAAAATGTTTTTAATTCGTTAAACTGTTGGCCGGTGTAAGTCCATTCCTCACCGCGGTTGTCCAAGGGCTTGACCACGTGACGTATGTTGTGATACTTGCAAAAATCTATTATAGACTTGCTGTCATCAAAGTATACAGGTTCGTTGTGCATCATAACAATGCATTTGAATCTACGATTGTGTTCCTTGAGATACAAAATATTGTCCAAAAATTGTTGTTTTTGTTTGGGCAAATTCTCTGCGTGGTAGCTTACTGTAAACTCATCCACCAACGGAACTATTTCAGCCCAACGTCTGGGACCAACAATGGCATTGGTAGTACAGGTCACTGTCAGGTGCCAGCGATCCTGATATGGTTCGTAGCGACTGTGACACTCACGCAGGATCTCTACTATGTCAGGATGAAATACACTTTCACCACCGTAAACATTTAACACAACTTTGCGCTGACTAGGTCGTTTGTGTTGCATATATTGATCCACATACCTGTACATAAAATCAATTGATGCTAGGCATTCTTCCAAAGGAGGATGCTGAGTTGTGTTGTCGTGTCCCCCATCTAGACCACTTGGGCAATATGAGCAATCCAAATTACATAATTTGGTCAATTCCCAATCTAGTAAAAAGGCCGGTACATTGGCAGGATCTAATGCAAATGCTATTGAGTTAACTGTCATAATTCGCTTGTCAAATATTCTACTATCTCTTTTACTGTTTGTATCTTGGTAATATGTTTGACACCAGCACCAGCATAGATATGCCCCACTGTGCCGTCACCCTGTATACCTGTGGTTAACGAACGTTCTCTGTTCCAATCACCTTCGGCAATTTTGTCGTTTACCACCGTATCTAAGTCGCCCAAGATCAAAGCATTTTGTTTTGTGTCAGGCAATTGTGTTGTGCCGTTTGCCGAGATCATTGATTGTTTGGCAGCTGTGCTTAGATTACTTTCTTGGCTGGCTGCAAATAGTGTACCTACCCCAACCGCAGTTGCACCCGATTCCACATAGTCTCGAACTTGCTTGGCTGTGCCTACTCCGCCGTACGGTATCAAAATTGCCGACGGAGTTAACTTTTTCTGTGCCTGGAACAACTCCCAGGTTGTGTAAGTATCTCCACTGGATCCAGCCGAATCACTGCCCTTAAGGCAGTAAGCAAAATTAAATTTGCTGTATTCGGGATTACGTCTACGATACATAACCTGCATCGGGCTTATATATTTGAGCATACCATTCATCACTGTGGCATAGTTGTTGCCTAACCGGAGCTTGATGCGTTCCCAATCGTTTAGTGTATCTCTGGGATTGTTGATGGCATATACTTCCAAGTGACTGACTTGATGTTCCTTGAGTATACGCATTAGTGTTCGATCAAAGAAATGTTCAACACCGATTGAAAATACCAAATCGCTGGCACCAGCCGCGTGTCTAAATTCTTTAAGCAACGCATTGACCTGATCGTAATTTTTTTCTGCCACTTCAAATTGCACAAACTCACTGACTACCAAGCTGGGCACAATGCCTGCTTCCCAACAGGCCAAGGCCAATGGCAAGTCTGACACTTGATTCATTGCCGCTTCTACAATGGGGTATCTTGAATTAAAGTATGTTTTCATATGTTTGGCGGGACTCCAGGGAATCGAACCCCGATCTGCGGTTTTGGAGACCGATGTAATGCCATTATACCAGAGACCCAGATACTGGTAGGACGTGACGGGTTCGAACCGCCGACATTCACGGTGTAAGCGTGACGCTCTACCAGCTGAGCTAACGTCCTAATTAAAACTTTGCGTTCAGTGCTTGAACCTGTGGTAGCCCTGACTCTTCCTGGCTCCTCTCCACGTCGTCCGGATTCCTAGTGGAGTTTAGAGTTGTTCCAGTGTAGCTACTACGCAAATCTTGGAGCGGGAGACGAGGTTCGAACTCGCGACATCTACCTTGGCAAGGTAGTGCTCTACCAGCTGAGCTACTCCCGCTTTGAAACTTGGCGCTCCCGACCGGATTCGAACCGGTGTACTTGCCGTGAAAGGGCAATGTCCTAGGCCTCTAGACGACGGGAGCCTAAATCTTTTAATACACGATCTGGCGATATATCGCTGTAGATTTTTATACGAGTATCGGCAGTGATTTTTTGTTTAAACGGTTGTTCGCAATAGTACTCTACTATAGGACTATTTAATACAGCCGCAAACTGCCAATAATCTTTTAAAAAATCATTTTTTCCTTTTTTACCAAGCACCAGTTTGAATGAATCCAAATCATCGGGTATTTGATAAAACTTTATTTTGTTTGAAAACTTGCTCATCAAAATGTCAAACAAAATAAAATCGCCAAATGACACACAGTACACATCATCGATTCCTTCAGCACGGTAGTTGTCGTACAAGTCGGCTATGCGTTTAACGTGTTCTATTGTGGGTTCGCTTTGTGGGCGGTTGATACCAAAAATGAGAATTCGTTTTGCAGATAGAGAATCAGATTCTAAAAAGTTGCCTTTCATAGAATCTGATTATACTTTAAAACTATTTAAAAGTCAATTAACTTTTACGGATGCTGTCTACCAAACCTGGTAAAAATACGGAATCATACTTGGCATACAATGGTTCTGTCAATGCTTCGAACTTGGCCATTTCTTCTGCTGATAATTCTTTGTATGTTACACCAGTTTCAGCTGGATCTGCTTTGGCCAGCTTGTCGCTGTCTTCAACGGACCACTTGCGCTCTAAACGTGCAGCATTGATAGCAGCTTGGCTTAGTTTGGCTTGTAGATCTTCGCTTAAACTGCTCCACCATTTCTCGCTAACGATAATGCTGGTCAAGAACAAGCTGTGTTTTGTATCTGTAACATAACGCTTGTTGGTCTTGTTTACAGTGGCCAACAAACGTGGAACTGTTGTGTCAACTGCATCGTGCTGGTCGCCTTCTGCGTGAACAGCTGCCCAGTAGTCTTCAATAGCGTGTGGATCAGGTTGACCGCCAATGGCTTCGATTGTGTCGATACCGATTGGGTTTGTGCCTGTATAAAAACTTAGATTTTTAAAGTCTGCCAAAGATTTGATTTCTTCGTCACTGGCAACAATACGGAAACCACCTGAGTATGTAAAAGCTAAACCACGTGCTGGTGATTTTTCTTTTAGCTCGCTCAACATAGCTTGGCCGATTTCGCCTTCTAGAACTCTAGTAGCGTGGTCGTGATCTTTAAATAGGAATGGTAGTTCCAAAGCCATAAAAGCTGGAACGTTCCACTTCCATAATTGGCTAATATGCAACTGGCTCATTTCAATTTTGCCTTGGTCCATATAAACCATTGGATTTTCTCTTGTGCCATTGTTGTGCTTTTCAGCATATTCTGTAGCAGTAAGAATTTCGATGTCAATTGCACCGTTTGTGCTGTTGCGTACTTCTTCAGCAAAAGCTTCAGCTGTACGCAAAAATAGATGTACTGGCTCGTGAGCAATTAACCACTTAATTTTGTTTGTTTGTTGCATTTAGGAATCTCCTGGATTGTAAGTATTTATACACTTGATAAGTATATTTATTACTAATCCGCTATTTGGGCTTAATTAGTACCGTCGTTGACGTTTAGTACTGTTTCACTGATAACTTTACCATTCAACAACAACTGTACTGTAAAATTGTCGCTGTCGTCGTATGGACCAACAGTATTAAACGAGTTGATTGTTAAATTTGCTGTTAGAAACGCAATTAAATCTTGTTCTGTCATATCTGCTCCTGTACAACTATTTAGCTTGGTGGAGAATACTGGGATCGAACCAGTCGTGTCAAAGACGGCGGATTTACAGTCCACTGCATCACCATTGATGCTTCTTCTCCAAATTTATGTGTTCTCTGTTGCCAAAGAATATAGCAAAGCCTACTAGTTTGTCAAATGGACGACTATGAGTCTTTTCAATTGACCTGCGCTTTCCAGGCGCGACTATTCGTCTAATAGACTTTGCTATATACTTATTTTACTCCCGACGTTGTCGCCATCAGTTTGATCCAAGTACCCGCCCCTTTATGGCTTTTTTAGAGTGGTCCAACGGAGCTCGTTTCCTACGTCCACTTTACTGCTTATTTTTTAGAACGGGCCTTTTCTAACAGTCGGGCCTGTTCAACCAACGCCTGCACTTGTGCCTGCGCTCTTGCTACCTTTGCTTCCATCAAAGCAACCTTCTGCTCTGGAGAAAGAAAGAACTTGTTTTCTTTTTCTAGTTTTTTATGTTCTAACATTACCTTCTCCTTTAAAAACAAAAAACCCTGGGTGTTTAGTCCAGGGTCTTAATTAAAATATATGGTTAGATTGATATCTTAATTAAGACCCCCAGGTTCACGATCACTATTAATCATTGTAAACACTGACCAATAGGCTAGCCCGCCTAGGTTTGGCTGTGGTGCGGATAGATGTTTACAAGTTCTAAGTGTCATAATGTTATCAATTATACATTTATTTATCTTTTGTGTCAACCTGGTGTGGTAAATAATTATATTCCCTGAAAGTACACTACTATATGCAACTAATCAAAGCAAGCGCCGGCGTCATTGACCAATTCAATTCGATGTATCCATCCAAATCCGAAAAAGTTACCAATGCCACTGTTGACACTATTCCTTACAGCACCATATATGGGTTTGTATTGGACGGACAGGCTCGTTTACCAAACGGTTGGATTGCCAGCAAAGATCAATATTTCTGTTATACACCAAAAGACGGCGACACAGTTGCAGTTGACGGCGTTGCTGTTATTATAACACGATTGGGATTTATCGGTCAACAGTCAGTGGGTGGCCCGATTGAACAAAATGGACGTTTGTGTTATATTGATGGTTGCAGTGACAGCCTGTTGATTTATCCGCCAAGATTGGGAGACCCCAGTTTGAATATGTTGTATTTTCCACCCGGCATTGATCAAACATTTCACATACATCCTAGTTTAAGACTGGGTATGGTAGTGCGCGGCAAGGGTTACAGTTGTTTCCAAGATCAAGAAATTGCACTTGAAGTAGGAAATATTTTTTCGATCGAAGAACGCGAATTACACAGATTTAGAACTGAAGACGAATCGATGACCGTTATTGCGTTTCATCCCGACGGTGATTGGGGTCCTACTGATCAAAATCACACAATGTTAAACAGAACCTACATTACCACTAAGTAGTACGTTTTAAAATCCTGCCCAATTCTTGTCTGGTGGGTGTGTCTTCCAGGCTGTAGCGACGCCAATCCTTGTCTATAGCAAAAATGTCTGCTTGTGCATCGCTGTACAGTCTGCTCATTGACTTTTCTTCACGTTTGTTGGACCAGTATAGATCGTTGCCATCAAAATCAAAAATGTATTTTTTTGGAAAATACTTGGGATCTTCCACTGTGCGTTCTCTGCGTAGGTCTTTGGTCAACATACTCCAAATTTGCAATTCGTCTGCGGCATAAAATCTATACAATGTATTTTCATAAAAATCTTTGAACTGAGCTTGATCTAGATTTTTAGCATAGTTTAAAATTTTACGCAACAGTACATCGTCAAGTTTTAGATTGAAATTTATCCACCAAAGAAAATCATACACAGTTTCAATTGGTATGGGACTGTGTTTGATAGTTTCTTTGACCAGGTCCACTGTGAAGTATAATCCATTCAGCGTGGTTTCAAATATGGAAGTTGATGTTTGTCTGGCAATCATATCCCGGGGGTCAACTTGGCTCCATGGCGAATTCAACAGATCAAATTGTTTCTTGTATGCCAACTTGTGTATGGGTGTTGACCCCATACATTGATTTCCAGCTTCACCGTCAACCACGAGAATCTTGTTGTAGTTGCCGGCATCAATGACAAAATCAGTTATGTCTTCCACTTGCAATCTTGGCTTGATGAAATTGTAATAAAAGTATGCGTTTTCTCCCACAGACAACACAGGATCGCACAGCACGGTAATACGGTCTAGCACATCTTCATCAGCCACTTTGAGCATACTGACCAAAATGCTGGTGCTGTCAATACCGCCCGACCAACAAAAGTATGGCTTACGTCCGGTCTGTTTGATCCGCTGGCAAAAGGCCTCTGCTACAGTTTCTATTACCACATCAAATCGTAATTCATTATTGGTTATGTCCGGAATAGGGCATAAGGTAGGTGCAAGATCCCACGGAGTGTTTAGTTTGTTTACACGAGACTGTATCATTGGCGGGAAATGATCGATTCCCATTGTGTTGAACCAACCGTTATACTCGTAACTTTCGTCCCGCAGATACGGATCGTACAGGGCCAATCGATCTAGCGGAATATAAATTAAATCACGCATACAATTTGTCCAACTGCTGTAATATCAAACTAGACACACGAAGATCCTGATCAGTTTTTAAATTGTTTGTGGCCATCTCAAATAATTTTTCTTCTATATCGGCCACTGTCAATTCTGTTTTACAAATTTGCTTGAACTGTTTGATAACAGCGTTGTCAAGACTGTGGTCAGATTTGGTTCTCAACTGTTGCAATATTCCACGCTTGTAATTGGGCAGTGGAATTTTGTTAAACAAAGTCACAAAGTGATGAGCCAGCATCATCTGTTGTTGTAGATCCTGCTGTCTTTCCACAGAAAGTCTACTGTCTGCACGTTGATTGATCAACAGTTGACCGGCATTTTCTTCGTGAACGTGTGTGAACATATTGGATATGATAGAAGTTTCTACCAGGCGTATGTTTGACACTACGGGAATTTGCCAATCCAAGCAAACGCTGTTGTCCAACAAGCCCGGTTGATAATTGTCAAACGATTGCAAATCAAATGCGATTACATTCAATTTGCTAAACGAAAATATTTCTCTAACTTCCAGTAACACTTCAAGATCGTCGGACAATAGCCATATTGCTCGGCTAAACGAGTCCACCAATGCATAACGTCCCGGTATTCCAAAGAAGAAATATTTACTATTCATAGTTCACACGTGGTGCGAGTGGCCAGAATCGAACTGGCACGGGGTCTCCCCCGAGAGATTTTAAGTCTCTTGTGTCTACCGATTTCACCACACTCGCAAATTTTGGTGCCCCAAAGGAGACTTGAACTCCTACACCTTGCGGTACCGGCTTCTAAGACCGGCGTGTCTACCAATTCCACCATCGGGGCATAACTTTACTTAGCAACAATTTTGGTGGGCCTTGTTGGAATCGGACCAACACTCCAACGATTATGAGTCGTTTGCTTTACCATTAAGCTAAAGGCCCTTATTCAAATACTCCTGTGAATTGTGCGCTCATTGCAGTAAACATTCGTGGATCGCGCTCAATCAACACAAATCTGCGATTACGTTTTTGGGCCGCTAATCCGGTACTACCCGAACCAGCAAAAGTGTCTAAGACTAAATCTCCTTCGCGGCTCAACAGTTCAATCAGGTATTCCAACAACTCTACAGGTTTCTGTGTAGGATGAATCTTTTTGCCAATGCCGCCACTAAATGTAATAGTATTAGGCACTACGCATTGTACAACATCACCAGATCGTTTGCGATCTTTCAACATTTGCTGTGCTTCTTTTAATGCTGTTGCAAACACCTGCTCAATGTCTTGTTCGTTATCGGCATCTTTGGCATACTTGTAGACAATACTTGAAATCTTATCTGCAGCTGTGTACCGTTCAACAATAGTGCCACGTGCTGCATCAGCATTGAATGTACGATCGCCTTTAGGTTTGATGCCCCACAAGATATATTCGCAACCACTAACCAAATTAACCTGTCGATTGAACGGAACTGCCGCAGGCTTTTTCCAAGTAATAACACGCTTGGGTTCAAAGCCGGCCGTTTCCATTATCCGCCACAGGTAACTGATGTATTGATCACTGATGAATATAGCAAAGGTGCCGCCTTTTCTCAACTTCTTGAACCAGAACGCCGCCCAGGATTCCATCTGTGCCACAAACTCGTCGTGTGTGACACTATCCCAATCTTGTTCAAACGATTCTGAAAACTTTTGACTGTGAATGGTGTTTTTGTTTTTGCCAGTTTCTGGATCAATCCATTCGGGCTTGGCACCACCCTCGGAGATATTGTAAGGCGGATCCGTTAATAGCAGATCAACCGAAAGGTCAGCAATGTCAGCATCTGCCAACAACATATCTTTGTTTAGTAGCATCTATAGATTATAGCTTATTGAGAATTTTGTGTCAATACACAATCATAAAACCTGGCAAATTGTTTCCGGGTTTATGACTAGGTGCGTGATATTGGAATTTGAATTGCAATTCTGAAAATGGTTTAGACGAAGCCAAAACTTGTCCGTTATCGGTTATATCCAGGCGTCCCAACCAAGCAGGACTTTGGTTAACAATGTTGGTCATCATTGTGGCATATTCTCCAGCACTGGGTCCACGCAATACCGAATTCAGAGTGGCAACACCAAGTGCGTAGGTCAAAATATCAGTGATTGATTTGACCGGATCCTTGCGGAAGCTGGGAAATCCAGCTTCCTTTTCTGTGGGCTTTTCTTTGCCTTTGGCTACACCCATAAAGTAATTGCCGTCGGCTGGTAGTCCAGTTGGTTTACCCCAATTGCCAGCTGTTAAAATTGGATAGATAAATTTGAGAGCCGAGCCATAGTCTTTTTCTCCGGTACCTTTGCCTAGACCGTTTTTGGTAACCAATGCAGCCAGGCCAGCCCAGTCTACAAATTTGCCGCCCAACACTTCAACCGCTTTGTTGTATTCAGGCAAACTGATGTGTGCTGATGCGGCAATAATTTTGTCTACGTTTTTGCCGCCAGCTTTGGGATGATAGTTTTTAAACAAGGCAAATAATTTTTCTTGTTTCTTATCGTTGGCAATGGTTTTTTCAAAGTTGTCCATCAAGTCTTGGATACTTTTGAAGCTGGTACCTGATCCTGTCAAGCTCTTGACGCTGTACTTGTTTTTGCCAATGATAACATCGATCAAAGGAAAGTTACCCTCGGCTGGAAATTCAATGGCATCGTTTTTCTGTGCCATCTTGATTGGAGCTAAGATTTCACCAAAGTCTACACTGAGTTGATTTCTAGCACGAGCACTTAGATTGGCATTGGCGTCAGGTGTCAAAGCCGGTTGTGCTCCTGCAGCCACTTCAATCAGTTCTAATAGGATCTGTTGTAGTTCAGGACGAGTTTTGGTTTTGCTGATAACTGCGGCTCTTGTTTGTACAATCAATTCATCACGCTTCATTGGACGTCCCGACAAGCCCAAGGTAACTGGTGTGAATTCTTTGATACTCACCGTAACACCACCTGCATCGTCGTCTTTTTTGCCCGAACCTGCAACAACAATACTGTAAAACACATTACCGGCGCTGTAGCTGAGAATGTTGCCGCGATATTTGCTGCTCAGTGATGCTTGTAGTGGTTCCAGTGGTAAATTGTCTAGACCCACTGCTTTAAAATATTGTGCTATTGTTGCTTTGTCAGATCCAAACACACGGATATAGGGAATTTGTTTGTCGTTTTTGACTTCAAAACGAATATCTGGCATATCGCGTTGCATACTGGCTGCCAGATATTTGATTTCGTTACGATCAGCAAACCTTTCATCGGGTTCGGGCGCCAATGCTGTTTCAAATAGCTCAACTAATTTTTGTAGGTTCATTGTATTCATATTTAGCTATTTTCGTTCTATATCTGTTTCGTCACAGCGTGAGCCATATTGTATTTCTACTATTTTACACGGCTCTGTGAAAGGGTTTGCCAATTGGTGCCATTCGTTTACCAGTATACTGTACTGATCGTGCCGGTTAAGAGTTTGTGACGGCATTTCGTATCCGTTGTTGGTCAATGAACGAACTACACATTGACCTTCACTCACGTGCCAGTGTTCCCAACGTTCCGCGTGTCGTTGCATACTCAAACTTTGCCCAGGGTTTACAGTAAGTTCTTTTACTTTGGTGCCAGGCACTTCGTGTAGCACACGATAGTAACCCCAAGGACGTTCTGTACGGGGTGCTTTCCATTCTTGCAAAATCCAACTGCTTGAATTGGCTTTGTTTTCCCCGCCTACACCAAATACAAATTCTACACCCTCTACTGACATTTCAGGAATATTATCCGGGGTGCGGTCGCCACCGTTGGCAAAGATAATTTTGGCATCGGGATAGTGGGCTTGAACCTGTTGTATCAGGTGTCTCGCTGAACCGTCCTCGTCGTCAAAGGTATAAACTTCGTCCACCATGGACAAATTGTTTACTATGCAAAGTCGTTCATTCCAGGGCATAAATGCGCGACCTTTTTTGCGTTCTAGCCACTCGTCACTGTTGATTCCCACAATCAGCAAATCGCCCAAGGTAGACGCAGCTTTCAAGTACGCAATATGCCCACTGTGCAAAGGATCAAATCCGCCGCTTACTACTGCAATTTTTGTCATATCAATTTGTAATTAAATAATTTTCTTTGTCTAGCCAATGCACTACTAGATCGTCTAATCGAGCATAGCCGTATTTTTCTACGCTGGCAATTAAGAAATCATTGACAAGATTTTTTTCAGCAAGATCATACCAAGTTGGATGCTCTGGCAGTGGTGTGTTGGTTGCATACACCGCCGCATACAACCAGGGACTGTTTGATTTACGATAAAAATACGCATCTCTGCAATCAAAGCCACTTACTGCCAGCATATATATGAGATTTAAAATGTTAAAACTGTAATATTGATGACTGTGATTTTCAATGGTCAATCTGTTTTTAAACGAATAAGTTGTTTGTGGTATACTCAACATCAACATACCATTGGGGTTCATCTGGCTGTTCCAGTGCTTTAAACAACTCAGCGGATTCTTGGCATACTGTAAACTGTCGTGGCTCCAAATCAAATCGGCTTTGGTAGGCAGTATCACTGTTTCAAAGTCGTCTTCAATTTTTTTAAAATTTGGATTGTCCTCAATGATGTATTGCTCAATCTGATGTATGTTGGTATCTACACCATATACTGTGTAATTACGATGTATTGGAGGATCGTCACGTGTTTCAAGTCGAGCCCACCATTCGCTGTCAAAACCAACGCCACAGCCCATATCAGCAACAGTATTCAGGCTGTCGAGAAAACTGTCGTATCCGTAAATAAGGTTTAATACTTCCAAGCTGTGCTCGTGACTGGCTGTTGCATTTTTAAACAGGGCCATTGGTTAATATCTCCATTACTAGTTTTTCTTTTAATTGTTTCAATCTTGGTTCAAGTTGATGGCAAGCTTCTGCTATTTCTATTTCACTGCCCCAAGATCGCTGTGTGCTCAAATGATACGCAAATTTACCACACGCATCTTTTTCTAATTGTACATTGATTGCATCATGCCGAGGTTTGGCTCGGCAACACAAGTTAAATTCTTCCAACAGTTCGTCTGCACGAGCCTTCCAGTCTATCATACCACAATGTCTTCCATTCCTGCTGTACGCAAACGAACCACGTGTCCCAGCATAAAGTTCTTTGATTCAACACCTTTCATAACTCCCAACCATTTGTTACGTAATAGTGCCACTTCGTTGATCAATGTTTCAAAGTCAATTACTTCGTCTTCACCGTCTACATATTTTTCAGCATCTCTCGATGTCAAGGCACGCTGATATGCTTCCAAGTATTTTTGAAAATGCTTACGACGTATTTTACGCAGTTGTATATTGAGATACTCCAGTACTGCTTCAATCTCTTGCAGTTGGTTGAAACGGTGTTCACTTTGACCCGGTAAGTCTGCCAACTCTTTTTCTACTCGTCCCTGTATCTTGATGTCGGCACGAGCGGCTATTAGTTCACCCTCGTAATAGTTAATAAAGTCTGGCAATGCGCCAAGGTCGGCTACAATTCGATTATAGAACATAAGTGTGTACGACTATTGCCTGTTTTGATTTGATGTTATTTTTTAAAAAATTATCACTGCAATGCAGTTGTTTTTCGTCCCAATATACCACACCGCCCAAACCCCAAGGAACAATTTGATCAATGGTCAAACACTCCAGATCTTCAGGTTTGAGATGACTCAAATGTTGCTCAAAGTGTTTGAGAGCATTGTTCTCTTTTGGTTGTCTGTTGTTGTTCCACTCAACTCTTTTCCACATTTTACGCACAGGATCTGCGGAATCTACAAAAGTGTCAGCTTCATTGAATGTGACTGTGTGTACACGTTCAAACCCCTCAAACTGATTTTCAATGCCCATTGGAATCAAAAATGCTTTGTATGGTTCGCCAACACTTTTGTAATAGTAGTCTGAATGTAACTGTTGCGGAATTTCTTCATTGATAAGACCGCCAAACAACAACCTCATTGGCTCGTCAGTTAACTCTCTCAATCGGCCAAATACTTTTTTATCAAACCAGCTGTGTAATGTATGATCCTGTGTGATAGCAGTATGATACAAATGGTCGCGAGGCAGTTTAGACAGTCGATCCAATAAGAATTCTACTTCCGTGCGACTGAATACATCTGCAACTACACCACTGTTACCAATCACCATCTTTGTCTTCTTCACCCTCTTCGTCGTTTTGAGCTGTGTATTCTTTGAGTGCTTTTTTCAATATGTTGTCAGATGTGCCGAATTCCTGCAGTTCAACATCGCCCAACATATCAACCAGTACACTCATAAGATTATCGGCTGCTTCCTGACGATCTTTGCTAGGTATATATTGTTTTAAAATAGTGTATGTCTCAATGAGAACTTCTACGTCGATGCTCATTCTACTGTTTCCTCTTTTTTGGTTTTCTTTGTTTTTTCTTCAACTACTGCATCAACTGCTGCTTCAAGCTCTTCGATGTTGGCTTGCTTTTGATGTGGGTTGGCAACAAAATCTACCATGGCTCGATCCAAACAAGAATCCTCGTTGCGTTCCCACGCCTTACGGAACTTCTTGATAATTTCACCATCGGCCAATGTGTACACCAGACTGTTGCCTTCTTTCTTCAGCAGGTCTTTGCCTTCAAACAAGTCTACTAGACCTGAGTACGGATTCATACCTTCTTCGTATGGAATCTTGACCTGGACAGATTCAAATGGTTTAGCGTAACGAGTTTTCATAATCTTACAAGCGGCGCGAATACCTTTGACTTCTGAGATCTTGTTGCCGTCTTCGTCTTCTTTGAGCTTTAACTTACGCATAGCAACCACAATAGAGCTGGCATAGATAAAGCCCTGACCACCCGAGATCTTGTCATCGGGATCAAACATATCTTGGCTAGCGTATGTGTGTGCTGTGGTAACCAAGCCAATGTTTAAACTGCCAAACATATTGACACAGTTACGAACCAAGGCAGCCAACGCTTTGGGTTTACGACCCATATCGCCCTTCATATCGCCTGCTTCAAATTGGTTAACGTCTGTGGGTGTCAACAACATACCCAATGAGTCAACCACAAACAACACTTTGGGACGTTCTGTTTCTGGTAGAGTTTTGTATTCTTTAACAAACTCTGAAATCATCTTGCCCACATCGTCAATCATGGCCATATTTAATTTTAGCAGTTTGTCCTCGCTGGTGTCTACGTCTAGTGCGTGTAACCATTTTTCATCCAATGCATTTTCACTATCAACCAAGATAACATAAATGCCTTGCTTTTGTGCGTTGGATACTAGGTTACCCGAACAGATAAAACTTTTACCTGCACCAGATTCGCCAGCAAACACAGTGACTTTACCTAGCGGTACACCTTTGTGGAAGTCTCCACTGATAAGATAATTGAGAGCATAGTTGTTGGTTGAGATCCAATCTGTTGGATCAGTAAAGCCCACGGAGATACCGTCAATGCTTTTGGTAATGCTCTTGCGAAATTTACTTACGTCGAATGGTTTAGCCATAATGATTTTCCTTGATAAAATGATAAAAACTTTTAAATACTGCTTGACTACTTATACCTCTACGCTGATCCAAATCAGCAATTTCCTTGAGACTCTGCTCAATGTTGGCTGCAAAAGGTTGTTGAATATAGTTCAGCATATTACGTAATCCATCTTCCAATAGATATCCTGGTTGTTCAGAGATATGATATTGCAGTTTTAGTTCTACTGATTTTAACATATCTTTTGGTAAATGTCTAATGTTTAGGTATTCTGGTGTCAACAACGGGCCCAGCACAAAACTGTTGTTATGGAAACCCAATCCTTTTAGATAATATATACACTCAAATATACTCAAGTAGTTCAACAGAAAGTGCAACATATTGAATGATATTTTATGGTTGAGCTGTTTGATTGTGCTCAAATTGTCTAAAAAGTCTCGCCACCGGCCGCCGTATCGAATGTATTCAAATTCTTCTTCGATTGAGTCAATGCTCACAATCCAGTGTACATTCTTGAACTCACATATACGTTCAAACACACGAGTGTCCACTTTGCTGAGATTGGTATTGATACGCAGATTCACATCAGGATCCAGTAGATCCAACAACTCCAGGTTTTCCTTCATCAACAAGGGTTCGCCGCCGGCCATATACACGTGTTTTAGTGTGGGCGCACGATCCAAGATATACTGTTTGAATTCGGCACGTTGTTCGTCAGTGGGCACCGCAGGATGTATCTTTAATTCATCAGCCCAACGACTGCTGAACTTGGGACCACAATATGTACAGGCAAAATTGCACAGGTTGGTCCAACGTACATCAACAGTTTGTAGATCAAAATTTTGTTCGGAGTAAGTAGACGGTGGCACATTTTTGAGTTCACGTATGTAAAACACACGATCGCTAATGTGTTCAAAACCACGTTTACCTTTATCTAGATCATAACACGGAGAACAATTTGGTCCTGGCTCACGATTGATCATATTAAACTGTGTGTGCATATTGGTAGGACCCATCAAGATCTGTTCGATGCTGTTGTCTCTGATGTTGCCTAGCTTGCCAGCACTACGAATACAGTTTTTAACGTCGCCGTCAAAGTTGTACATAAGCCCAGTCCAAGGCATAGGACAAAATGCAGGGTTGGTCAATATGTCTTTGGGTGTCATATTTTGGGACCTAGGCTGATATCAGCAATGGCCAGATTGTTAGCTTCGGCCATTCTAAATGTTTGTACTAGTATTCTAGCCCACGTTGCAGGATCGGCTGCCGGTGGACTGGTAGTACCTGGTTGTGTGGCAATCCATCCAGGTCTGATCACTGTGATATGTGGACCACGTGGTGTCTTATACCTCAATTGATGTGCAGCCAACTCTAGGCTGATCTTTTGTATGCGATACTCATCCATACCTTCCACTGTGCTGACCGGTTGCTGAGTCATCATTGTGCTGATCACCCAGATCCGTTTATCTAAATCTGCCCATCGGCGATGCATTTCAAACAGCAATTCTGTTTGTGCAAATCCGGCCTGTGCATTGCTAACAAACAAGTCGCAAGGCTCAATGAGATCTGCTACTTTGGCAATGTTTCTGATGTTGTGTCCGGTACGCCGACTCAGGCCCACAATTTCCTCGCCATAAAATGCTTCAGCAAGTGCTTGCCCAATGCCGGCTGTGTGTCCGGTAATTGCTATTTTCACTCAATGCCTCTCAGTTGTTTTTGTTCTTGTATGTATGCCTCTAAGGCTGCTTCATCGGTATTATTGACATCCAATACCGCAGGATGTTTTAGGTATGCGTATTCGTGATCAATTCCGTGTAACTTTGCAAATGCAACAATCTCAGGTAACTGCTTTACATTCAATCTGCTGACTGTGGTCCATAAGTTTAATCGGACTGGCATACGTTTGTATTCCATTAAATTAGCGTAGAACTTGTCCCACTTGATAGGCCAGCGTACAAAATCGTGTACGTCTTGTACGCCATCAAAACTGACGGTGACAGTGACATCGATGCCGCGGTTGACCAAGTCTACTAATTCGGTCAATACGGTACTGCCATTTGTGTTTAGTCTGATACTTTCAACATTGGGCGGCAAATTGCGTATGACCTGTCGGTAGTTTTTGCTATGGCTGGGTTCGCCACCATTCAGGTCCAGGTGCACAATTCTCTCTTGTGGTAGTGCCCAAAAGCGATTGGTATTGTCAACTATGGTATACTGTTTGGATTTCAAACTGCCAATCTTGGTGCTTAGGCCTTCGTGGCAGGTCATACAGGCACTATTACATACATTGTCTAACACACCACCCACAGTTAGATAGTCTGGGCGTGTTTGTTGACTGTCAAATTCTATACTGTGTGTGCGTACACTTACGTTGGATTCGCGTTCGGTTTCTTCACAACGTCGACACTCACTGGGCCACAGATCTTGCTCAAACTGTTCACGTATTTTGCGTAACCATACGCTAGAATCCATTTGTTCCAGGCTATCAAATTGTGCAGGGTTGACCATATGGCCACAGCGACTAACTGTTCCGTTATGGTTAAAGCGTACAAAATGATCTAGTCTAGGACAGCGCATAAGTCTCGGCTTCGTTGAATTGTTTCTTTGTATAGTTCGGGGTACTTGACCTTGATGTGTGCCAGTATCATTGCAAATGTGACAGTTTGATCTCTAAGGTCTTCAAACAGTATCTTGTCCAACTGCAAATAAAACCATAGTTGTTTGTTGTCTTGGAAACGATTTATCAGGCTTTGATCTCTAGCCAAGGTGTTCCAGGTTTCGCCAATGGTTGAATCTAATTCGTCTGTGGTCTTGACAGTTATCCAAATGCCATTGGTATGTCTGTGCAAGTTCATGATCCAATGAAACTGTAGTGCAAAATGACGATCTAGAAACAAATATTGTTCTATCAATGATAGAGTAGTTGCTCTATCAAACTCAGGATGGTACGCTAGATAAGTTTGTACACCCGATACATAACGTTCAAACGGATCACGCAGATACACCGTCACACAACCAACTTTACTTATCTGTTCTGGTGAGAGTGTGCGTAAACTTTTTTCTTTGAGTCCGCTGGAACCGTTTTTAAAAATAGGGTAGACATAGTGGTTAGCAGATACTTCAAGTATCTCGCACTCGTCGGGAAATAGAATAGGATCTATATATGATAACATAAGCAAGAAGTGGGAGCCGAAGCCCCCACACCCTAATCAGGAAAGATTATTACTGCTTACGATTGCGAATCATCGCTAGGATGTCTTCGGCACGTTTGCTACTTGGTGCAGCTTCGGCAGCTGGAGCAGCTACTGGTGCTGTTGCTACTGGTGCATCATCTTCATCAACAGGATCAGCTGACACGGCTGGTGCTGGTGCGGAAGCGTCTGCGGCTGGTGCGGCATTTGGAGTATCCAAACCGTATGGTTTGTAATACGCACCCCATTTGTCTGCATCATATGGTTGACCATCTACTGATGCTTCAAACATTTCTTTAAGAACTTTGAGTTCTACTTCGGTTGGTTTCTTGGGCAAGAAGTCACTCAAGTTAAACAGACCGTGTTCGTCGATTGCGGCTTGTTCTTCTGCGGTCAGTGCAGATTCTTTGCGTGACCATTTGCTTGTGCTGTAGTCAGCGTAGCCACCTTTGGAAGTTTTAACAATTTGGAAATCCAGGCCAGCTTGATAATCAGTTGGCAATTCTTCCATTTCTGGATCCATCAAAGCTGCTTTGATGATGTTAAAAATTTGTGGGCTGATTGTAAAACGACGAATTGGATTAGCCGGAGTCTTGTCATCGCTCAATGCATTTTCACGCACAAAGCCTTGAAACACATAACTCTTCTTTTTCCAATACTTGCGACCCATTTCTTCTAGACTAGGATCTTTGAACCAAGGACGTACTTCTGCCAAGATTGGGCAGGCTTCGCCGTACATTTCCATACAAGGAACTTGTACTACTACTGGTTTTGAATCTGCTTGACCTTTGACACCAGCAAATGGCAAACGGATCATTGCACGTTCAGCCCAAAAGAATGAATTCTTGGTGTTGCCGTCGGGTAGAAATCTGATACGAGTGGTGGAACCTTCTGCAATGTTCCAGTGTGGATAGATAGCGTTGTCGCCACCTGCTTGTTTGTTACCTGCGCCACGGTTTTCTGATGCTTGAAGCTTTGCGCGAATTTCTGCTAATGTTGTAGCCATAATGTTTCTCCTTAAGATGGTCTTTAATTTACTACTGTGCCTAGATATATACTTGCACCCTGCTAGTATATAACAATACTATTTAGCTTGTCAAACGATTTTTAAATTATTTTCTCAATCCGGCTAAACTGCGGATAAAATCCAAACTGTCGGCTTCTTCCATTGCCATATTTGAAACATTTGGATGTTCGGTTGTGCTGCCGTATTCGGTACCGGTTGGTGCAGATGGGCTGGTCTCTGGAGCAAAATTGGTTTGCTGATCGCGACCGTTTTGTTGTAGTTCTGCTGTGACTTTGGCAAATAATTCGGGCATATGAACTTCTAACCAACTTTTGATCAACGGAGTTGCATCTGCGTCAGGACCTTGGCTGTGACTCAATTCGGTAATTTTGTCATTTAACTCGTCGTCACCAATCAATTGATCCAGCTCAGAAATAGCATCAACACCATCAATGCCAACTGATACAGGAGTTTTTAATAGTTCTATCAATGCTCTGGCACGGTCTGCATCGTCGGGCTTGAGCCAGTCGCCTTCGGCTACCAAGTCTGCCCACTCTTCCAACTCTGCACCCAAGGTGTTGGCCGATTCGCGTTGATATTTTTTATATGCTTTGTACACAATTGGTAGGGCTTCGGTAAAACGATCGTCGTAGACCTTTTTAACAAAACGTTCACGCAAGGCATCTACGTCCACTTCATCTTCAACCACGGAGCGATCTGGCACCCAGGATTCAAAATATTCGTTGTAGCCTCTTGGTCCACGCATACGACGCAGTTGACGTTTCAACTGATCATAATGTTGTACAGCACTATGAGTCATATCTGCTGTTTCTTGGTCTTCAAACTGACGATGTTTGGTACTGCGTACAAAATGACGCATATCACTCATTTCTTTTACCAATGAATTGATATGTTCGGCACGTTCGTCGTGCAAGGTTCCGCCGGCATTCAAATGCTCAGCCATTGCATACGCACCGTGTAAGTTTGTGTGTGGTAACAAGAAACGTTCACCGCGTTCGGTTTCTAAAAAGATTTCTTGAATTCTACGACTACGAGCGCCACGAACTTCGTCGTTGACTTTGTCTGCGTGGCGAATTAGTATTTTGGTGTTGCCTTTGTCGGCAAAGCTGTTGTATGGACGACCCGGTGTGCCATACAAGCGACTTTCTGTCATTGCCACGTCGCTGGTTGTTGCCACGTCGTCCACTTTGGCCTGTTGTTTGATATCTTTGAGATCTAGATTAGATTTGTTAATGTCACGGGTGTCAAATGTTAATAAATTGCGTTTTGCAAACAGTCTCAAATTGCGTAAAAATTCGTACCATTCTTTGCGTTGCTCGCGATCCATTTCGCCGCTGATGTTTTGTCCATAATATACTTTAAGACTTGTTTCGTCAATTAGGCTAATAGTTACTGTGCCAAATTCTGCGCCGTCGTCGCTGGAATATGTGAAGTTAAAAAATCGTGCTTCAGAAGGGTCTGTTTCAGCCTTGGCTTGTTCGTCGCCCAGAGTTACGTTTGCAAAACGTGAGCGTATTTTATCAAATAATGCGGCGGCAATGGATTCTATTTCTTTACTCATATATCTATTTATCTTAAATCATTATGAACGGCATCGGCTCTATAAAATTGTCAATATTATCACGTAATTCTGAGTCCAATGTGCTGTCAAACTGCTGTAACAGCATAACCATACGTATTGCCAGCAGTAAGCTCATTACTAGATCATCGTGTTCGCCTATTTTGGCTGCAAAACTGTTGCCGCTGGCCACAAAGGTTTTTAGTTCGCTCAACAACGGCTTGCTGGCTATAACAAAACGTCGTGTTTCTACTAGACTTTTTAGTTTGCTACAAGCACTCAGTTTACTTTTGTTGGTAGTAGTAAATCCTTTGCGATATCTGTGTCCCACTGCACCTTTTTTGGGTTCGCTTAGGAAAGTGCCTGGGATATTTTCTTCGCCCAGCTCGCTGATTGCTACCAGAGCTGCTTCACCCAGGGTATTGTTTTCCACCGAGTAGTAAACATTGTTGCTGCCGGCTGTGTCCGCTAGATACTGACAGATTTCTTTAAGAATTACAATTTGACGTTGCACTGGTGTTTTGTTATCGCGCCACTCGGCCACTTGTTTCAACCCGGGCATCTCTAATACCTGTATGGCCGCAGGATCAGATCCTGTACCTAGACTGGGATCCAATGCTACCACATAGGTTCCTGTGCGTTCAGGGCGTTTGTACCAACGTATTTGTCCTTGCTTCTCTACTGGATCAATACCAGACATTTCTGCCAGGTGTAAGGGATTGATAAGTGTTTCATCAAAGATAATGAATTCACATTCCATTTCTCGACGGAAACGTTCTTCGCCCAGCTGTGCCAACATTTGTGCGGCCCACTTTTCATCACGATCTGGATGTTCTTGCCACGCACTACGGAATGCCTTGAACCCGTTGATACCCAACTCTGTTTCGTTGCCTTGTGCATCAAAGCACTTGTTGGCGCCACGCCAGATCTGCGCAAACTGATCTTCGTCTGAGTTTGGTGTTGATGTAATAATACACTTACCACCAGTTGCTAGTGTAGGTGTAATGGAAGTCCAGAATTCACTCGCAATAGTTGGGCGAACGAACGCAAACTCGTCACAGTATAAGAGTGATATGGACATACCACGACCTGTATTTTCTGTTGTTGTTTGACTTACTATGCGGCTACCATTTTCAAAGTCCAAGCTACCTTTATTGTAACTTGTTACCCCGGCTCGGATAAAGTCTGGACAGTTCTCATAAGCGTGACGAACACGTTGCATAATCTCCTGTGCGCCCAGGTATTTGTGTGCGGCTACTAAAATAGTCGAATCTGGAACAAACATAGCATACCACAACAGGTAGCCAGCGGCACTGGTCGATTTGCCCGTTTGTCTAGGCATTAGGCTTATAGAGAATCTATAATTATGATACGTGTGTATCAAGCGTTCTTGATATTCAAATGGATGATACTGTATGGCACCTTTAGTTGGATGCTGAATAAAGAAGTAGTTGTCCATAAAGTATTGCGGACCTGTTACCGGATCAGCACAGCGAGCTAGCTCTTGTATTTGCTGTTCAGTATACGACATCCGTTTGTACGGTGTCTTAATAATCGCGGTTTCTAAGTCTTTGGCCATTTTGTAATAATCTTTTGTATAAGTATATTTAATGTCAGACACATTACTGTTAAATTCTAATTACGAGCCAATTAGCATTTTACCTTTAAGCGTAATCAATTGGCAACACGCAATCAAACTCATGTATTTGGGACGAGTCCACGTGCTGGAAACCTATCCAGATTGGATAATCCACAGCGAACGTCTTGCAATCAATGTGCCCAGTATCTGCGTGACCCGGGACTATTTTCACTATAAAAAATCAGTTAAGTTTAGTCGTTATAACTTGTATATGCGCGACCTGTTCAAGTGTCAGTACTGCGATGATGTGTTTGATTATGAAGAACTGACCATTGATCACGTGATTCCACGTAGTGCAGGTGGCAAAACAGTATGGGAAAATTGTGTTACTAGCTGTAAAGCCTGTAACCACGCCAAAGGTAGCCGGTTGATCAAACCCAGAATGAAACCGTATTGTCCCGACTACTATAGCTTGGTGGGAAAATGGAAACAGATGCCGTTCAGTGTCAAACAAGAATCCTGGTATCAGTATCTGGGACGAGAAAAGATAGCTGCTTAGTCAAACACAGGTTTCTTACGAGCCCTAAATGCAATTTTCCAATTGGGTACTTGATCAATTGAAGTGCAAGGTGGCTTGGTATTGTGTAAAGCACGACCATCCTGTACTATTACTCGGCCTGGAACTGGACTGACAATACGTCCTTGATCAGGCCAGCCAATATTGAATCCTCTGCGTTGTCCGTGTACACCAACATTGAATTGTTGATGATCTCCTGTGAGTCCTTCAGGGTCCTCGGGGAAATACACAATTTCTGCACCCCACCTAGGATACCAAACTGGATTGGCCACGTACAAAATTGTTGCAGTTGAATCATCGTTGAGGTCCGGAGTATCTCTATGCGGTCCCCAAGAGCCCGAATTTGCTTGTCCATACAAACCGTTGACATAGCAGCGCCAGCCTTCGGTTTTGCGTTCAGCTGAATACTCTTCGTCAAACATATCTTCTGGGTACCCGGTCAATTCCCAAACATCACCTAGACCTTTGTTGATCATTTTCCACAGGTTAGCAATCAGCGGATGATTTTCTGCTAGGTCGGATTCTTCAATGCCCAAACAGCATCTATGAAAACTGGTACAGGTCGGAAATGTAGGAGTTGTAGTGAGCCAAGGCTTGCCCTGGTTTGGATAGTATCTGTCTAGTTTGGCCGGTATTTCTGGAACGGCGTCCCACTGCACGTGCCATTTTTGTCGTGCAAGGTAATCCCAAATCAGTGTTTGTGCCGAGCTTGGAACCAGATTGTCGTAGACATCAATTTGATATAGATTGTTTTTGAGCATAGATATAGTTGTGTGTTACAACTATTTACTCGACTTATTGTTCGCCGGGCAATTTCTTTTGTCGATACTGCGGATGTTCTTTGAGATAGCGTTCCACGTGATCACGCAAGCTACCATTCAAGAATGGTTTGGTAAAGTTGATGATGAACCAAAGATCGGTGCCAGGCTTGGCATTGTATTCGGCTTCTAGTTGTCTACGATCGTTGGCAGTATAACTGATGTTGCTGCCAACCGGACTTTGAATTCCTGTTTCCGCAGCCTGAGGTACTGTGTTTTGCCCAGTGTATACCCCAGCTTCGGCTTCAAGCAGTCCAGTGATACCGGCCAATCGTTTTAGTTCGTTTAAATCATGACTATCCATAACTGCGTCAGCATCGCCGGTTTCACCTTGATGTACAAAGTGTTCGCTAGTTATACGATACTGTTTCATTTTTTCTTTTTGAGAGCGATAGCGCCAACGCGACGAGTTGGGCTAACTTTGTGTACCGAATCTGTTTCGGTAGAACCATCGGGTGTAAGTTTGATATGGTTAGTGGCTTCGGGACCAAACGCTTTTGAAGCTTGATCTAAAATACGCTTTTCGCCTTCTGAGTAAGCCGATGTAATCAATGACTGACCGTTGGGACCATCCTTGACTGGCTCGTGTTCGTACTTGCCATCGGGTGCACCTGCGCCGCCAAGAAACAACGCACCAAATCGCCAAGGGTGATATGGATCTGAGTTGTTTAAATTTGTATGGCTTCTTAACCCCGGAGTAGCAGACTGGTGGCTATCGGGTAACCCGTCATTATTTTTGTCTTCGCTTTCGGTGATAATTTCGTTAATCTTCATACAAGTATTTATGCTGGATGGAGCAGTCGGGCAGGCTTCGAACCTTCTTCTCAGCTGGGAAGCTGTGTTTTACCGGGTTAAACTACGACTGCAAAGAGTGGAACAAACTGGGTCGACCGTTGAGTTTGCGATTGAAATAGTTGGCAATGGCCTGATGTGTGTGCGGGCCAATACTGCTGTACACTCCGTATTCAACAAAATCAAACGGTACTTTTTTATCTTCTCGATTGATGTACAAATCGTAGTAGTCCACATCGTGTCGAGCGCAAATGTTTTCCATCAACAGGCGATTTTTGTGAAAATTATAGTTGTTGCTTTGCCAATCAATATGATCCCACCAGTCCGCATACGGCAAATTGTAGTTGCGATGTGTGTGTACCCCGCCTTTGTATCGCTTGCTCACAAATTCTCGTAAACTCATTGACGGATAATGTATCAGTACTGCATCAACAGTATTGCCCAAGGCCTGTATGGTTTGTGCAACTATGCGAGCCAGTCCATCAATACTGATTCCCGGTACACTGAGATTTAACACCGTGGCATCTGTATCCAACAAGCTGGGCCATATTTTGTCGTGCTCAACACCAATACCAAATGTGTCGCTGTCGCCCAGACATAACACAGTTCTTTTTTCTAACAGTTCTTCTAGCACATAATCAAACTGTGAACGATACCCAAGATTGTTATAATGGTATTCGGTTGAATCGCCATTGAAAAATCCCACACTACTGGCCTTTATAATAGGAGCTGGATTTTGTATACGTGCTGGCACTGACCAAGCTGTGGGTATTTCCGCATCAAAATACAAATTGCGTAGTCGATCTTTGCCAAGATAGTATTCAATATTTTGATCCAGGTCCATCCCAGGCTTGGTTGGCTCTGCTGGCACATAGGTCAATGTTTTTCTAAAAGTAATGGTTTTGGCCAAATTACCAACCACTGTTTTTTCAGTTTCTTGCACGTGAGTACGTACTGCGGTGTGAGCCAATTGTTTATTTCGTAACGGAAGATTATGCCAGGTATCTGTTGTTTCAAATTCTGTACCGACTACTATTTGTCGTTTTGGCAACACATAGGCATCAACTGTTTGTTGATGTATTAACTCAGGTCTCATTATCAGCGCAATAGAATCGCTATCGCCGAGCGTACAGGTAATGTCAAACAATAGTTCTGAGTCAAACAGGAGGTCCTCGGGCATTTCAATATCCAGGTGCCCGGCAACAGTTTGATTATTCCACGTGCCCGCTGGTAGGTCAGCAAACTCAACTGTTTGAGCGATGTCAAGTTGAGTTTCGGTAATTGTAACAGTACCGGTAGCAGTTTTATCTAGTCCAAAATCAGAAATTACACAGAATGGAAATCTGTAGCGAATAGTCATTGTCGAATATTTATAGGTGAGAAATAGACAGCCATTAAAAAAGGCACCTAAGTGCCTTTCTTATTACTTGCTTGATTTTTTAATGCTTTCGTATTCGGCAGCCAACTGCGATTCCAGTGTTGGCGTAGTTGTCAACGGATTGGCAGCTTTGTTTGCTGTGTGTGGATCTTGACGCTTTTGACGATTCAAATCATCACCTTGTGTGGTAATTGCTTTGATACTACCGTACTTTGGTTTTGGTTTGTTGGCGTGTTCTTCTTTGTCCTCATCAGCATTGTCAACTGTGGTATCACCGTATTCACTTTCTTTTACAGGATACTCTTTGCCATCAACATCAAATGTATCTTTGTGTTGTGCTCTAGCTTTGGCCAATTCACCCGAGAACTCGTTACCTTCAAATTCTGGTTGTGGATCTTCTGTCACTTCATCTGTATTGAACAACTGACCAAAAGCGTTGAATGAGTCTTTGCCAGATTTTTCTGCTTTTGCATCTTGTTGCTTGATGTATTCGCCGCGGCTAACTTCGCCTAAACCAGCCAACTTGGCCAATTCATCCAATTCTGTTTTTAGAGAATCTGGGTGTGGCTGGCCGTGAGCACGTTGATGATAATCAAATTCTGCTTTGCGATCTTTGTTAACAATGTCTTGACGTGACAATGGTGCTTGGCCTTGAGCTTTACGCATAAATGCTGGAATTTCGTAGTCGCGTGGATTGGTAGGGTCAATGGTTTCGTCCATCTCTGCATTGGCAGGATCGCTACCGTAGGCTTTGTCGCCCAGCTCAAGATCTAAACGATCACTGATCCACTCGTATGGGTCTCCATCACGTGCTTTGGCTGTACCGTAAGGAATTTCGCCACGTTCAAAATAATAATCAAACAATGCGTGATATAGATCTTCATCCAACTCGCCACCTTGTTCAAAAGATTTAACTTCGTGTTTGAAACGATTTAAAATATGATCAAGTGTTTCACCTGATTCATCAATGATGCGACCTTCACTTAGTTCTTGCAAGAAGCTGTCAGCCAATTGATTCATGCTTTCGGCAACTGATGCTCGTTTGTGTGCGTCTTTTTTAACGCGACCAAACGGATCGTGCGATTTGAATGATGACTTACTGTCGCTGCTGTCGCTTTTTTCTTTCTTGGGACGGCCACGACCTTTTTTCTCTGCATTAGGATCGCGACGTGGATTCTTTGTAGTAGCCTTGCGTGGACGACCTTTTTTAGGACCGTGATCTTTTTCACCGTCTTCTTTGTCGTCTTCGTCTTCTAGGTCATCACTTGGATATCCTGGAAAATCAGTCTTGGTATGCTTGATACCAGTAGCAGTTTTTTCTGTCTTGCCTTCGTTGTACTGATCGTGCTTGTTACGAATTGTATCTAGTTCTTCTTCGCTAGCTCCTTCACGACCGGCTTTGGCTAGGGCTTCCATACCTTTTTTACCATACTTCTCGTAGCCTTTGGCTGCACGGCTCATATCTTCGTTGGTATGCTCGCAACCGCATTCGCTTTCATACATACCACATTCGTTGCAAGTGGCTTCACCAACAATAGTATGAACCGACCCTTGTAATAATTTGCCACCAATGCGAACGCCCTTGTCTGCGTATGCTTTGGCATCTGCTTCATTGTCAAAAGTTTTTACTGGTTTACCATCGTTGTGTCCAACAACACAAACTCCATATTTTGCAGGACGGCCCATGTATTCGCCTTCATTGGTTGGGCACTCGCATGGATCGCAATCGCACTTGGTACAATGATCATCTTCGTTTGTTCTAACCGGTGTTACACCTTTGGTCATGGCGTTATAACCGCCGTGAGCAAGTTTGCCTGACGGTTCTGTAGTTTTGTTAAAAGGTAGTTTGCTACCAGCGGCACGTGCAGACTTGGCCATTGCGGCTGTGGCATCACGATGCGCCTGTGCTTCTGGGCTACCATCTTTTGCAACGTGTTTCATGTGCGAGTAGTGGCCAATTGGTCCTTTTGTATTACCTGCAACACGAACTGCTTCGTTGGTATTGCTTTCGGCAAATTGTCGAGTCAAACGTTGCTCTGTTGAGCTAACATCACGAAGGCCTTTAAGTATACTACCTTGACTTTCTACACTTTCGTAAATTGTTTTAGGTGCTGGTGCTGCTGGCTTGTCCTTGGATTCTAGTTTTTCTAGTTTGCCTAGGATGCTGTAGATATTGTCGTGTGGATGATTCTTGCTCATAGTATTAACCTTTAGTTGGGTCTGAAATCTTGTTTTGGCTTGTCCCAACTGGGCTAGCTTTGCCTTCGGGCGAGTCAACGTTGAATTTGGCTTTTTCTTTGCCGCCTTCGGCAAATTCAAATTTACGTGATTCTAATTCTTTCATTAAACTACCGATACGACTTTGACCAGCTAGTTCTTGTGCGTTAGGTGCATCTTTTAATTCTGTTTCGTCTAGTAAGGCACCGGTATGATCTTTGCCATACGCTTCGGCTTCGTCTGTATCTACTGCTTCGCCCAAGGTACGCACAACAATCCAATCAGGATTCAATGCTGCACGTTCTTTTAGCGTTTGGCGAATTTGAGGAACTGTTACAGGATATGCTACTTTGATGTCAAATGTCCAGCACTCACAAGGTCCCCATTGTGGAAATTCTCTGTGTTCCTGAATTGGCAAACTTTTTACAGCACTGATGCTTTCAAGTTGATAAGTTTCTAACGCATTTTTAATGCGTTCCATAACTTCGCCCCTTGGGTTTACGGTCGCTAATTTAACGCGAAACTCGTAGGGTTTGTTTAATTCAGCAATGTAAGTTTGGAATGGTTTCATCATAATAATCCTATATTCTATATTTAGCCTTTTTGATCTTTTTGTCCCAGGATCTGCTTTAGCAGTTCATTGCGATCAAGCACAATGCCTTGCCCTTCAATGGCTTCTTCACCTGGTTCTTTGGTGTCTTTTTTGATCTGATGATCCAACCGCGCTTTGGCCAGCTGTAGTTGTACCATCTTGAGTTTTTTGTCTAGTTTGGCTGTTTTGGCGGTGATAGCGTGTCCCAACATTACGCCAGCTGTTTGTAGTATAACTCCGCTAAATCTTGGTTCTACATTCATACCCAAATCAATGAGATCCTCGGCTTTGTCTTGTGCCAAACGTGCCAGTTCATCCAGCTCTTGATCCCCAGTTTCTAAATCACGTACTGTGGGCAAGGCTGCATCTATACGATCAATGGCACGATCTACTTCGGTAATTATTTCGCGATTTTCATTGACAAAACTGGTGCTGTCTGTGACAGCCGGATCTGTGGTGTTTTCTTGTGGTGTTAAATTAAACAGTTCTTCTAATTTTTTAGTCATACAAATATTTACTCTATTTAACTACGTGATTTATTAATTGCTTGGCTAGATCTGTGCGTTCTTCATAACTGTTCATACCCAGTATAGAAATGGTATACTTTTTGTTGTGCCGTTCAACCAGCATAGACATAGAATAACCCGACTCAACGCTGAGACCAGTTTTACAAAGTTTGATTGATGTTCCAAACATATCCAAAAGCTGTCGGTTGACGTTTTCCATATAGGTTTCACGCACCGTGGTTTTGACAATGTTGTTGAGTTCTACTAGATAACTGTATTGGCCAGCAGCCAACATTATTTTTGTAAGATCATTTGGTGTAGACACATTGTCAGGAAAGCATCCGTGAGGCTCATTGAAAAATGTGTCAAGCGCACCCAACTGTTTGACTTTGGTGTTCATATCTGCCACACATTGTTCGTAGCCCGTTGAGTAGTTGGCGGCCAAAGTTTCTGCCGCTCCGTTGTCGCTGGTAACCAAGGCGGCTGTCAGCAATTCGCGTCTGGTATATTCGGCTTCGGGCAATTGAAATGCTGTCCTGTCGTATTGTTTGTCGATTAGGGGTCGTGTGGATCTATTTTTATAGGCTACTACAGCATCCAGGTCCTGCTGGTCATCGAGTACCACCATTGCTGTAACCAATTTGGTTATGCTGGCAATTGAGCGTTGTATATCGCTGTTGGTTTTTAACAATATTTTGTTGTCGGTGGCGTTGTATACCAGTATACTGGGCTTTGAAATTGACATAGCAATATTTATTCTTGCTATTTCTTGCCTTGGTGGAAAATCTGATCTTCAGTAACTACCCGAAATGTCAGCCCGTGCGCTTTGCACCAGGCTTGAGCAGCTTGCCATTTGGCCATATTGAGTACAGCGGCCGCTTGATCACGGATATTTTTGGCACCTTCTAGTGTGGTTTCTTTTTTGGGTTTGACCTCAACTACCTCGGCACGTTGATTGCCGGTGGCATCTTGATAGGTAATTAAAAAATCCGGAACGTAGATAGTATTTTTGCCAGTCAAAGGATTACGATAGTTGATGTGTACTGCTTCGCTAGCCCATTGCAGTATGCTGGGATTGTTGTCACAGAACTGCATAAACACATACTCCCAGCTTGACCGATAGGTGGGTTGTTTGTTTCCCACATACTTGGCTGGATTTATTAATTGGTATTTGCCTTGTGCGTACTTGCTCATAACAGTATAAGTCTGTCAATGTAAGGATTAGATTTTTTTTGATCCTTGACACCAACAAAGCTGGTTGGAGCTCGATTGGAATTTAAAAACGCAGCCAGGTAAGTGTTGAGTTGACCTTTTGGTAAACTTTGAAAATCACTCAGTATTGACAAGGGATTTATGCCTTGGCTTTGTGCTGTGTACAATACTGCCGCAGCCAAGTTGTGTGCCGATTTTTTATTTTGTGTATATTGTTCAAAGAACGCAATGATAGCATCGTTGGCTGGACCAGTACTGTAATCAATTGAATAAAAATTATTAAAATACTTTTGTGTTGATACCAAGGCGCTACTGAGATTGGGACCTTGCAAGTTGGTAGCTGTGGTGTATTGTTGATTGGTTGACATTGTTAACCTCCATCCCAGCCAGCTGGGTTTGATGCATCAATTGATCCATCGGCGTTTAACGTTGCTTTGGTAGCTGTTAAATCGTTGACTGAATCGTGTACGTAATTGTAAGCGTCGCCGGCGGCAGTGGCAGCCTTGCTGGCAAGACCGCCCAACAAAGATGATGATCCTGCCTGTAGTCCACCAGAAATAGCTTGTGTTGCATATTGAGTCGCACCACCAACCAAAGTTGCGGCTGCGGCGGCCGGATTACTGATTGCAGCGGCCAGACCACCAACCAAGTTGGCTCCACCAACGCTGCCTAGACCCAAGTCGCCAAGTACTTCGTTGGCAGCTGAATTGACCAGTTTACCTAGTTGCCCAACCACTTGATTTGCAATACCAGCAACACCAGCACCAATTGCTCCGGCTGCGCCGGCCTTTAACTGTTGACCAATCATGGAAAAACTTGGTATGCCTGCGCTCAAACTTCCCAGGTTAGGTATACTGAATCCACCGCTATTGACTCCACCGCTCAGGGTTGACAGTATAGTAGCGCCACCAAATGCAGCAGGAAAACTGCCAACTGGTGTTTGTACTAGACCACTTTGCAAACCTGTTTGTGCAAATGATCCTTGTGTCATATAATTGTTATAGGCCAAATCTTGTATGCCATCGCCGGCTCTAGTAACACCACCCATACCATCATCAACCCAGTCAACACCATTGGCAGGTGCCAGCGGACTTTGTTTGGTATCGTAATGTAGATCAACAAAGCCGCCGGCTGTGTCTGAAGTTGTATATCCGGTTAGATATTTTACTGTTTCAAATTGAATACTCATCGAATGCTCAACCAATTCACTGCCGCCTTGTGCGTGTGAACCGTGGCTGAAGCTGGTAATGGTTGGATTGACCAATTGGTATTCGCTAAACTGACGTTGATATAAACTGTATATGCGGATAGCCTGTATGTATTGGTACTGTTGATATCCAGCCGAGTTGTTGTAGCTAGGAGCCGGACGTGGACTGTAGCCCCAATCAAAACTGGCACGACTTTGATATTTGTGTATGCCTTGATAAGTTACATCGGCATAGTCACTGTCGCGATAAAAATAACTGTAGTAGTCATACCAAAAGTTACGAACGTTGTCAGCTTGGTCATCGTGGAATACAATTTGTACTGGATCGTATTTGATTTTGTTTTGCACAATGTTCACACGATTGTAAGCATTGTGTATTTTGGTATCAATGGTGTATTTTGGCAAGCCTACACTTTTGACAATCATACCTAATTCTTGTGCAGCTGTGTTTGATACATTACTGATCAAAGGATTGAAATCAAACTCTACATAAAATAAGAAACCGTATTTGGGACTGAGACGATAATTGCCATCCAAGAAAATTTTCTTGGCGTGTTGATAATCCTTGAGAATAGCTTGACCGCCCAGAGTTGTATCGTAGTCTGATGCAGGTTTGGCTGGCGCGGCAGCAATTAGGTCTTGTATGGCACTCATACTAATATTTAGTCCATAAAAAAACCCGGGTTTTAATCCGGGTTTGATTAATATTCAATCTATTACGCAATAGTAGTAGATGAGTTATTTCCACGAGTTGGTGAAGTTACTGCGCTTGAGTCTTGATTGATAGCTGTTTGAATAGCATTATCGTACTTAATAGTCAATGCAATCATGACAGGCTCATTGCTCTTGTAATCCATTGCACCCCAGTCAACTTGACTTAGGAAGCAACCACTTAACTGCCAGCTTTCTAGAATGTTTGCTTGTGCTACGCCATTGGCGCCATCCAGCATATCATACTCTAGTGTAAACTTGTAGTCGGCACCAGACACAGCACTCTGTTGTTCCAAGAAGTCAAACTGTTTCTGTACTTGTGCGCTGACCAATTTACTTACTGCACCAGTAGCATCGTCACGCAAGTTGATAGTAACGTCTTGCCACTCTGGTTTACCTTGTAGGTATACTTTGCTGTTGTAAACATCAATGGTGATTGGGTTGAAGTTTACGTTTGGACGCTTGATATCAGCAACCTGACGTGTTAAGTCAGACAGTTGTCCTGCGCCTGATCCAAAGCCTGTAAATATCGCACGAAAGCGATATTGTAACTTTGGCATTAACAGTCCGCTACCATTGTCTGGCGCTGGGACTGTAAATTTACTCATATTTGCTACGGCCATATTATTCTCCTAGTACTCTTATTTATCGTTAACCTAATGATGCAATTTGACCAGGATTGTAAATCGCGATTGGAATGTAGATAAACTCTACGTCGCGTACTGGTTCAATGGCCACATCAACATACAACTGATTATTAGCAATCGTGCTTGAAGTATTGTTACTTGTATCGCAGATTACCAAGAAGTCGTATAAACCGCGCTTGCTTAGAACATCGTGCAAGGCGTTTTCAATTTGCTTCTGAATAGATTTTCTTGTTTGTGTATCATTTGGTTCAAATAGGTATCCATTGGAAACACTCTTGAATGCTGTACGCAAGAAGTTCTCTAGACGAACTACGTTTACACGGTCTCTTGCACTGGTAAATGGATTCTTGGTGATTTGACCCCAAACAACCAAACCTGTGCCAGGCAATTGAGTCAACGGATTGATTTGCTGTGTGTACAATGCATCACGTAGACCTTGATTGATTGAGTTGTGTACCCATTCGCCGCTTGTGGCATCTACGTAACCAATGTCGCTTAGGTTGCTGATCAAACCACGGTGTGCGCCAGCTGGAGCAAACCAAGGATAGCTTACATTGTCGTTGTACATAAATGTACGCAATACTGCGTGACTTGCTGGTACAACAACTGTGTTGCCACTTAGGTCGTTTGTACGGCCTGCTGGGTAGTAAACACCTAGATATGGATCAGCTGTTGCTAGACCATTGCCGTTGGTGTTGTTGTTCCAATTAGTGATATCAATTGCGTTTGCAGCCAATGTCATTGGTGTGTCGCCAATAACAAATGCTGTGTTTGCACGATCGTTGTTTAGCTCAACCAAGTTTGGAATCAACTCTGGGTAACCAGGTGCAACCAACAGGTTGAAAGAGAACACATCGCTACGTACATCAAAGTTGCTGTCTACAGCACCCTTCATTGCAGCTACAACGATAGCACGTTGAGCAGCTGAACCGGCGTGCATTACGTCCATATCATCAAGACCACTAGCACTTACCCAAGCGTCTGTGACAGTTGGGAATGTGACTGGGAAGCCGTTGTTATTTGGCTCTGGTGTGAATGCTGTGCTGTTGAAATAATTCTTGTGGAATCGTTTAACATTGTAACCACTGCGACGTGTGTTGAACAACAACATACCACGTGGATACAATGTTGGATTTGGACAATCCAAATCAACATAGTTACTGCTCAATAAAGATTTGATTGTTGGCAATGCATCAGAAGCAACGTTGCTTTGACCGTTTGTGTCCCAACGTGCATCAGCAAAAATAATACCATTGCTGCTTACGTGGTCGGTATTGTCAATTGCTGCCCACTTGCCAGTGTTTGTGTTGTAACGACTCAACTTTGGATAGTTGATCAAATCGCTTGTATCCAACCATAAATCACCATCACTCAATGGAGTACCATCGCTTTGTGCCACAGGCTTGCTGGCGCTTACGATAACACCATTTGGATCAGTGTTGGTCAAATTAAAGTTACGAATATCAGTACCGGCACGCAAGTAACCTTTCCATTGAGTACCTGTGTTGATCATGATGTCAACTTCGGTTGGATTGCTGTAATACCAATAGGTACCATCAGCCGGTGGGTTGTATGGCTCGCTGGCGCTGTAAATTACGTTTGCTGTTTGGTTAGCAAAATTTGTGCCTGTTACTACACCAGTTGTTGGGCTAACTGTAAAGTTAGATCCTGAACCAGCGGTAAAACCAATTAGGCTTAGAATACCTGTTGTAACTGGTTGCAAGAAAATTACACCACCAGCTGTGTGCGATACTTGTACAGCACCGTTGACCACAGTTGCAGAAATGTATGGGACACCGGCTGATAAAATAGCTGTTACTACATCTTGTACACCAGTACCAGCCAATGTGACTGTGGTGTATGTAGGAACTGTTGACGAGCCTGGTACAGTTGCGCCAATTGCAAAATATTCTGTACCTTGGATTTGACTTTGTGGGTCAAACTGTCCAGCAGTCATATAAGTGACACCGTTTCTTAGTGTAGTAATTAAACGTAAGAAATTGTATGTACCATCAGTTGGTGTAGTGATAAAGAAACTGGTACCTGGATCAATTGCTTCGCCACCGTTAGGGTCAAGTTGTGCAAGTGCATCAGCATTGTTTAGGAACACTGGTGTTGTCAATGGAGTCCACTTGTCAGTTGCTTGGCTGTATGTTTTAACCACAGGGTTAAAGCCATTACCAACCGAGCTGGTTTTCCACCAGATACTGCCTGATGGACGTGGTTTTGCATCGCTAGAAGAAATACCCCAACCACCTGTTGGCTCGCTGGCATAGTTGCCGTAGAACAAGTATGGTGCATTGTATGTGCCGGTGATACGTAGACCAGATGTTGTGCTAGAGCCCAATGCACCGCTGATTGTCATTGCGCCGTTGGCTGCGCCGCCAGTGCTTGAAGAAGCATTGGTAACAAACAAGTAAACCAAACCTGGGTTACCAGCTGCTAGGGCATACACGCCTGGAATCTGTTTGCTGTTAATTGTTTGAGCCAACAAGTTAGCTGTTAATGTAGTGCTGATACCGCCAAAATCAGCAGCAGTAATGTTGGTACTGTTAATGATCAAACGTACATCAGTACCAGTAGTACCGCCAACTGTACCGCTGATAGCGCCAGCTGAAACAGCGGCGTATCTGGCACGTTGCCAATCTGGACTACCAACCATTACCCAACTGTTTGCGTTTGTTTGGCCGTTCCAAGTAGACTTGGTTGACAATGCTGTAGCTTTGTAAAATAAACGGATAGTTGCTGCAGCTGTACCAGTTTGTGTAACTAGTGGCAATACATAGCTACCTGTAACACCAACAGATGCACGTGGTGTTGGAACAGTAACGTTGCTGTATGTAGAAGTATCGTTTACAACTTGTGTTGGATCTGTCAAAGTTAACGGAGCGATTTCATTGAAATCTGCAGGGCTAACTGTGCGATCTAATTCGTAAATACCCCAATCGGTATTGGCTAAATCTAACCATTCTGCGCCGTCGGTCGGAGCAGCTACTGGGCGAACTGATGTTCCTGTTAATTCGTTAAGATCAATATCGGCACGGATAGCATATAGCTGATTACCTAGGCCTAGTGCGCTGTAAGCTGCCATTAAACCGTATTCGCTGATTTCACTGGCATTGACCATTGAACCCGAAGAGCTCATTTGGAATGACGGTGTTCCCATTGCTGTTACTAAATCGCGTTGGCTAGTAAATGATTGTAATTTACCAGCATTGGCTTTTGTAGTACCTGTAGCCAACGAACCGTTGTAGGTTTTATTTTCCGCTGTAGCTAACAATACAAATGGTACTGAGCCAATATTGCTGTTAACATATTGACTCTGATCGTTGATGGAAATTGATATTCCTGGAGAAACTAGTGCCATGGTTTTTATCCTTTAAATTGCATTATAGTTATTTATAATAAAGGAGAAAATTTTGGATCTAATTGGAGCCTTTGCAAAGGTTTAGCGTAAATAACTGTATGTTAAAACGCAATTTGTGCCCCATATGCAACGAAACCCTTGTTGCAGTTAACTATCGCAAGGATGGTGTCACTCACTATCGCAACAGTTGTGCGCCTTGCATACGAAAAGGTCGTAAACTAAAGGCCGTTAGGCCACTGTGGGTCAAGTCTGGCTATAAGAAAAAAGAAAGATGCGAAGTTTGCAACTTTCGTGCCAAGCTACCTGTTAAACAATTATTTGTTTATCACGTGGATGGCAATTTAAAAAATTGCAACTCGTTTAATTTAAAAACAGTTTGTGCCAACTGCCGTATTGAATTGCTCAGCAGTAATCTTCCGTGGAAACCTAGTCCGATTGTACCAGATTTTTAACTTGGTTATACAGTTCTTCAATGGTGCCGTTGTTGTCAATTACTGCATCAAACTTGGTACCAACCCAAGCAGTTTCACTGATGTGTATTCCCAGTTTACCAAGAATCTCACTGCTGGCATTGGGCTGTGGGTGCTGATTTGCGGCCTGTGCCACTCCGTACCATGTGGGTTCTTCACCACGTACCACTCTGATAACAATACCGCCAGCATTGCGAATACTGGCAATTTCGTTAGGGAAACGCACATCACTAATCACAGTATTGTCGCTACGACGGCTCAGTCGTGCCTCCAGTGCTGCGATCCAAATATCATCGTGAAACGCTCGACGGCACACTTCAGTTCCCCAGTGTTGCAGGACCCAACGCGGAGTTAGTGCAGGCATTGATAAACGGTTGGCCCACCATGGATCTACTTGTTCGCGCCAGGCACGTGCTTCGGGTGTACGTCCTTCCAACAGTTCTCTGTCCCACCCAAATACTGCAGCCACAGCATCTTTGAGTGTGCCAGCAAAGCTGTCGCGACGGTAACCGTGAAAGCCAACCAAGTAGTCAGCAATAGTATCTTTACCCGAACCAATGAACCCACATACACCTATGATCATAAAAAAGCCCTCAATATATAAGGGCTATTTTTACATACTTTCAAGTGTTTGTCAATTATCCTATTACCCAAGTTAATGGTTGCGATCCATCCACATAGGTTTTGAGATCTTCTTCTAGTTTTTCCATTTCGGCCTGTGCTTCTTGTTTGAGTGCATCGCCGTTTAACTGCCCGCCGCCTTGTGGGCCAGCAATTTGACTAAACTTGCTACGTGCTTCACCCAAGATGCGCTTGCAGAAACTGTAGGCATATTCTTGTATCCAAGGAAATGCGTAAGTGTCGTTAAAGATCATTTGATCTGGTTTGGTATTGAATATGTGTAGCAATACCGACTCCTGTTGATCCAACTGCGGGTTAGCACCTTGCCAAGGCATTTTGCGAACAATAGTCAGCTTCTTGGTAACTGGATTAAACGTAAAGTTCATAAAGCCACCAAACATTTTCATAGCCAGCTTTTGATAATCTACAAACAATTCATAATTGGTCAAGCCGCCAACACGACCTGCAGTCAACATATATGTGTTCAAGTAACCCGAAGCAAACGGCTCAAATTGACTGGCAGTTGTTCCTGTGACTGATCCGATACCACGACGATAAATGGCCTTGACTGTTTGAATTTCTTTAGGCAAAATATACTCTTGTGTTTCAGGAAGAAGTTGTAGGCTAGCATAACTTTCTTCTGTGGAGTTTTGTGCTCGTTGACGATACTTGATTAGAGCTTGGTTAATGCCCATTTCATAGTGTTCTTTGTCTAGCTCAACGTCAACAATACCGTCGCCTAGGCGCATACGGATATAATCAACAATGCTGGCTCGCATTGAATCGGTAGTGTTACCATACTGCCAGCTGGGGTCTGTTACACCAGGAAATGTTACATCAGGATTGCCATCAAATGCTATATGAGGCCCTGACTGCGACCCTGTGTTGGCATTGAACAGGCTTCTTGCTGTTATGTTGTTTTGTGCATCGTACCCAGGTTCTGGGGTCACTGCATTAGGAAATGGTGTGGCCATCGATTACTCCGTCTATACAGTATTTATTACTGTACACGGAGTAATAGGGTATCTTGATTGATGCGACCGTTGAGTCTGGTTTCAGTTGCTTTGATATCTTCCAAGAATTTGCGTAGCTGTATCTTAGTAGCCTTGGCAAACTCCTTGAGTTTTTCTTCAGGTTTGCGGAGGGTTTTTGACGTGCTTTTGTGCTCATCGTAGCCGATAATCGTGGTTCCTTTGACATTTAAGGGTCCTTTTAAACTGTCAGCTACATACTTGCCCAGTTTGCGTGTTTTGCTGTTGTAAACCCATAGTTCTTGAGCACCAACAATGTCTGCGGGATTGACACTGATCAAACGTAGCACTTTGTCTTCTTTGGCATATTTGAGTTTGGACACTACTTTTTCTTTGCTGACCGACTTTGGAGCACGAACTTTCTTGGTTGCTTTTTTAACTCCGCGATACTGAATAATGTCGTTTAAAATTTGATCCAGGAAAGTGAACACACGTTTGAAGTCTGCAGATTTCATATGACTGTAGCCTTCGACCAATTGCTCGTCTTGTTTTTCGTAGGCGGCACGGAGTTCATTGAACCGCTTTTGGTACACTTCTTCGTATTTGGTCAGCTGGCTCTGGGGAACATTGTTAGCCACAAGAAAATCATAAGGCTTAAACTGGTACTTAGGGTTACTAATAAACTCATCGTAGTGACCTTCAAGTTCGCCAATGGTGTCTGCTGTTTTTTCATTTAGTCTATCCTGGATAGTGGGCACGTATGCCTTGGGTTTTTCTTCTGTTGCTACTTCTTCCACTTCGTCGGCTGTGCTGTTGATGGCTTTGACAATAGCTGACTTGAGATATTCCAATGATCTAGGTTTGAATGGCATTCCTTGACGATGTGCCATAACAAGACTGCAAGCTGTCATTTCGATTGCACGATCCGGGCTACGGCTAAATGTTTTGACGTCTGCGGCAGTAAACCCGTTTTTGGGATCTTTCATCCACTCCACCACATACTTTTTACAGTCTTTTTGGTTGTAAAAATAATTGTAGTAATAAAATGCACGACGCAGGTGATGATCAAAAGTGGCATCATCAAAAGTCAAGGCTCGTTCAGTGTCCCACACCGGTTCTTCACCTGTGTATTTTTCATCCACCATCAGGGGATTTCGTTGAACTTTGGCTTTGGTTCTGACTGTTTTACCGTTGAGTTTCACTGTGCCTGCTCCTTATTCGTATAGCCTAGTATAGCATTTTGGTAATATTTAGTCAACCGCACAGATGCCCCCAACTAATGTAGCCTTCCAATGTTAGTAAACACTGACTTAGCTCAGTTTCTAATTCTGCATACTTTGGTGTTACTTTGTGCAATCGCTTGCAGTTAATTAGCTCAATATCCAATTGATCCCATAAATTTCTAGTGGCACGCCACATACGTCTTAGATCTTCGCGTTGATCTGGGCGCACCTGTATTATGGCAAAAAATGCCTGATCTATACGATGTTTGTAGTCAGAATTGTGCTCCATAGTGCTAGTATAGCATTTTGACCATTGTTGGTCAAACCCATAAATACTACAATATAGGGATTGACTATGCCGCGTTTAAGTCTTTGGAAAGACGGCCAACATTCAAATGATTACAAGTTTATAGATCGCCGGATCAGCGAAATGTTTACCATTGGCGGTACTGGAATTTTGGTAAACAAGTATCTAGGGCCAATCGAACAAACCGGTAGTACTGATGCTACCAAACCCGATTACCTAAATCAAAGTGAACAAAATATTCAAGACTTGCTGTGGTTAGAAAACCGTGATCGCAAGTACGATCAGGATGTTTACAAAATGCGTGGTATCTACCAACGCGGTGACCAAGACTTTGATCTAAGTCAATTTGGCTTGTTCTTGCAAACTGGTACCATCTTTATGGTTTTCCATTTGCGTGATATGGTTGATATGCTAGGGCGCAAATTGATTGCCGGTGACGTGCTAGAGCTACAACATTTGAAAGATTACGATGCACTGGATCAAGATGTGCCGGCTGCATTAAAGAGATATTATGTGGTAGGTGACGCATCATTTGCCGCTGAAGGTTTTAGCCCAACTTGGTGGCCACACCTGTGGCGTGTCAAACTTAATCCCTTAGTAGACAGTCAAGAGTACAAAGATATACTTGACCGAATCAAAGCTGGCCCGGGCACAGACACACCGGTTGGTCAAATTTTAAGCACTTACGACAAATACCTAAATATCAACGAGGCCATTGTAACTCAGGCCGAAGTCGATGTTCCCAAATCTGGTTACGATACCAGTACACTTTATACCACGCCATTTAACAACGACGGTTCACCAGCTGGAATTCCAATTGCAGCCGACAGTACTGTTATCACAGCTGACAATTCGGTAGTTAACTCAGATCAGGGATCTCCTACTCCCAATTATAAAATTGAAGGTTACTTGTCCGGTGATGGGCTGGCTCCCAATGGTGTACCTACTGGTGCAGGCATTGCGTTCCCAGCACATCCAAACGAAGGAGACTATTTCCTACGCCTAGACTACTTGCCAAATCGTTTGTTCCGTTTCAACGGCCGAAGCTGGACCAAGATCGAAGACAAGGTTAGAACCAATATCACTCCGAGCGAAGATTCTAGCACACAGCGTATGACCTATGTAAATAACACTAATACCTACACTGACTCTCAAGGTGTGTCACATACCGAAAGACAAGCATTGAGTCAGGTACTAAAACCCAAGGCAGATAATTAATGGCTGTACAATTCAGTTACGACGGACAGATACGTCGATTCGTGATTCAATTTATTAGAATGGTTTCTGGATTCCAAGTTGAATTTGGTAAAAATTCCGACGGTAATCATACACTACAAACTGTTCCAGTCTACTACGGCGATGTCAGCAGACAGGCTGCAATGATCCTGCGTGGCAACAGCGAAAACAGTTTGAATTCGGTACCGGCAATGGCCTGTTATATTTCTGCATTGCAATACGATCGCGACCGTGTACAAAATCCTTATCACGAAGGATCCATACGTGTCAATGAAAGAGTTTACAACGAAGACACTGAATCGTACGAAGCCAGTTCTGATGGCCTGTATACTGTAGATCGTATGATGCCAGCACCATACAAGCTGACTATGAAGCTGGACATATGGACATCAAACACCGAACAAAAACATCAAATACTTGAACAAATTATTCCCTTGTTCAATCCTGGCATAGAAATACAAAGCAACGATAACTTCATTGACTGGACCAGTTTGAGTGTTGTGCTGTTGACCAACACCGACTATACCAATAGATCAATTCCGTCTGGCGCAGATGAATCCATTGATGTTGCTACCTTGACATTTGAAATGCCTATCTGGATCAGCTTGCCGGCCAAAGTTAAAAAAGGCGGAGTTGTATCACAGATTGTTGCCAGCATATACAGCGAAGAAGGTACCTTGAGCGAAGAAGTGTTAACCAACTTACAAGGGCTAGTGGCACGTCAGCAATTTACACCAATGAATTATGAAGTGCTGTTTGTTGGCAATTCATTGACTTTGTACAAGTATGGAGTAACTGAAAGCGATGGTACTGTTTACGGACAAACTGTCAAATGGAATAGTTTGACTGGTTTATACGGTCGGTTAACCAACGGTATCAGTCAACTCAGATTAACATTTGATAGTCCTACTGGTCTACACCAAATAGTTGGTACTGTTGCATACAACCCCACAGATGATACACAATTATTGTTTACACCCGATCCAGCAACATTGCCGGCCAATACCCTGGCGCCGGTAGATGCTATTATTGATCCAATGACAGTTAATGTAGAACAGATGCATTTGCTGAGCCCTACCGCTGGTACTAGATACTTGATCTTAAATCCCATCGGCGAAGCCAACACTGAGCCGGCCGTTGCGTGGCGCGGAACTCCGGGCACAAACTTGATAGCTCGAGCCAATGACATTATTGAATGGAATGGCAACTACTGGCAAGTGGCATTTGACAGTCAAAACAATCCTGGTGTGCAGTATGTGGCCAATTTAAAAACCACAATACAATACTGCTGGACTGGCTCTGCTTGGGTCAAAAGTTACGAAGGTTTTTACCGATCCGGTATGTGGAGTTTGGTACCATAATGAAAGAATGCTCCGAAGGCGTAGGTGCGTTAATCTACGCAAAAAATACTCATCGTTACTTGTTCTTGTTGAGAAACAAAAGTCGTCACGCAGGCAGTTGGGGTATAGCTGGTGGAAAAATTGAACCCAACGAAACTGTTATACACGCACTGGTAAGAGAAATACGCGAAGAAATAGGTCAGGATTATACCAACCGTAAATTTATTCCATTGGAAACATTCACTGCCGACAATCAAAAATTTGTATACTACACATTCTTGGTAACTGTTGAGGAGGAGTTTGTTCCTGTATTAAACAACGAACACAGGGGTTACTGCTGGGTCAATCTGGATGATCACCCAACCCCGTTACATCCGGGGCTCTGGCGTAGTTTCAGTTTTAATATTGTTAAAAAGAAAATTAAAACGCTAGAATCAATATTGAATTAACCAATATCAGCTTCAAAAACAAAATCTCTAAAACTGATCTGTCTAAAATTCAATTGAGCTTGCCAACTATCGGGACAAAAAGTTTGAACAGTTGGTGTGATGCGAACAAATTCAACCGACAAATAAGTTTTCATAACATTGAGTAAACTCAATTCAAAAAATGCGCCATTGAATATTTCATCTGTTGGATAACATTTTGTTCCAGCGTACACACTTGATGACTTCTGATCGTGTACATAGTTGTCATAACCCAACAAAAATACTTTTTTATGTCCATCAAAACAGGCCAAATAGGCAGCCAATGCACCACTGTCGTAGTGTATGTTTTGTGGTACTAGATAAAATTTACCAGGATATTGTGTGATTCCAAAAGTGTTGGTGTATACAATATGGTTGTCTGCATAACCGCTGTCGGCAATTTCTTTAATGATGTCGTTTTCGTCGCCAGTGTCGGGACCAACTGCTACTAAAAAGTCTGGAGCGAAATCTCTGTATAGTGCATTGCAACCGTAAGTTTGCAATTTGTTTTCGCCCAACAATCCACCTTTGTGGTTGGCCAAATGTGTTAAATCAAATGCCAAACGACTTTCACCGTTACCAATGGCCACAGCTTGATTTGTAGTATGTGTTGCAAACACACTATTTGGTACATATTCAGTTTCAGTTTCCCAGTCGCCGTCGCGAAGAGTCAATTGAGAAACAATGTGTTCTCCACCATATGTAGCACGATAAATTTCTTTTAGCATTTGCATTTTAACAATCCTTGGGTTTCTTATATTGTATTTATGGAGTTTAGACTGGAATCAGTGTTCTAGCCAGTTTTACTGTGTTATTTGCACTCACTCCTGTACCCCATAAAGTAACGTTGCCGGCTACTAGGTTGGAACTAAATGACATTTTGGCATTGCCACTGGAAACTAACAATCCGTAGCTGGTGATAGTTGAGTTGGTGCCGTCTTGCATCAGCAATATTTCTGACGTTTGATATGCGGTATTGGTCACATCAGTAACTGATATCACATATTTGGCACTACGATAAGCTGTGCTGCTAAATGAGTCAATGGCCACCGGGCTGGTTCCTATGCTGGTAGTAGTACTTGAGCTGTTGAGAATTGGTACTACACCGTATGTTAAATTCCCGTAGGCTCGAGTTGCACCAGTGTTGTCAATTGATACGCTTGTGGTTGCGCTGGCGCCAGTTGTGCCAATAGTGAATGTTGATCCGTTTACTGTAAAAGGTGCATAACTACTACCGGCAGTATTAAGACTAGTAATATTATTTTGTCCAGCTGTACTTCCTACTGTAAAAGCCCACTGGTCGCCAGAACCGGAACCTTTCATAGTTAGTGCATATTGATTACCAGTTCCAGTTTGTGATACTGTAAGTGCATTTGCTGTTAATGCACCGTTATACGTTGGTAAGTAGGCAGCCACCTGTGTATTACCATACGTGTTGGTCACAGTTGATAAAATGTTTACGCCATTGGCAAAATTGTATTGTGGTGCTGTCACGTTGGCTGTAACTGTCAACGCATTAGTAATTGTGCCACCGTTGAAAGCAGCCGTGGTCCAGGCCATACCCGATCCGGTAGACACAATGTACTGTCCTGCTAGCCCTAGGTTTCCATTGATAGCAATGGTACCGTTGATCAACAGTACGTTGCCTACTGTTAGGTTGGCATAACTGCTGGGTGCAATATTACTGTTTGTTGAACCGGTGTTTGAGGTAAATGCGGTGACAAAACTTTGATTGGTTTCTGACCAATACAACGAAACATTTGAAACTAGTCCGTTGGCACGATTAAATAAAAATCCCACATCAACGTTGGCACTAGATGCACCTTGGTGAAGGACCGTAATTGGGTCCATAAAATATTCGATATTAGTATCAATATCCCAAATTTTTGGTCTAGTTAATGCCATCAGTTAAATTCCGTGTTATTGTATATTTATCGCCAAACAAAAAAGGCGCCTAAGCGCCCTTTTTGACAATACTGATAATAGTATTAGATACGACCAACAACTACTTCGATAACAGCCTTGCTGTTACCTGGGAAGTCGTACAATGCTTTACCAATCACTTGACCCATTTGTGGGTTAGCACTGGACTTGGCATAACCGTATCCTGCTGAAACTAGCATATCGCCTTTCTTGACAGGACCAATAACCATACAAGGAACACGACCTTGTAATGCTACAGGAACTACGTTGGCACCGTTTAGGCCACCGTTCATCAAGTGAGCTGGGTTAGTAGATACTACACCTGCCACTGCACGTGTATCTGCATCGGCTACTGTAACTTCTTGATCGCCGCCAAACATAACTACTGTACCAGGAGCATACGCTTTGTCGCCTTGGTAGTTTTCTGCCAAGTCAGCGTATTGTGCTGTTGTTGCTGTAGCACTAACTGTACCAGCACTGAAGTTGCCCGAACCATCACGTGCAACGATTGTGCCAGCTGTGTTGCTGCTTGTTGCATCTGAACCTAGCGTAATACTACCAGTTGATGCACTTGCAGTAATGTGACCACCGCTGCTTAAACTTGTGACACCGCTGTTGGTAATTGTTACAGTACCACCTAAACTTGTAGTACCACCAGAAATGCTAATACCTGTACCAGCACTATGAGTAATTGTGCTGTACTGTAATTTGGCATTTGTCACTGCGCCGGATGCGATTGTCAATGCTGTTGAACCACCAGTACTACCTGTACCAGTCACATCACCAGTAAATGTCAATGCTCCAGAAATGCTAGCAGTTGATACTGCGGTTACAAGACCTTTTGCGTTAACTGTGATAACCGGAATCGTTGTTGCATTACCAAATGAACCTACGTTGCTGTTAACTGTGGCAAGTGTTACAGCTTGACTGTAGTTTGCACTACCATCAAATGAACCGCTTGCAGTTGCATCGCCTGTCAACGCAATAGTTCTAGCTGTAGCCAATTTGGTTGCTGTACCAGCGTTACCACTTACTGAACCAGTAATGGTATTGGTTACTGTCAAGTTGGCCAATGTACCAACGCTTGTCAAGCTGCTGTTGACAATAGTGCTTGCTAGTGTTGTACCAGTCAATGTGCTGGCACTTGGAGTAGCTGCTGAAATAGCACTTGATACATAACTTTGTGTAGCAATGTTACCGTATGTGGTATTGTCGCTACTGATTTGCCAGGCTTGAACTGATTCAGTCCATTTTAATACTGCGTTGTTGCTTGTACCACGGTTGATACGGATACCAGCATCTAGAGTTGGAGTACCTGTTACACCGTTGTTTAAAACAGCATATTGATCGCTTACCAACAAGTTTGTTGTGTTGATAGTTTCTGTTACACCGTTAACTGTCAAGTTACCAGTAATAATTGTATCTGTGTTGATAGCAACTTTACCAGTACCTTGTGCAGTGATGGTAAAGTTTGTGTTGGCCGAGTGTGATGTGATCGAGTCAACACCAATTTGGTTAGCAAATTGAATTGCGTTGCCATCGCTACTTGTGATGTTGTAGCCGGCAGCCATTTGCAATGGGCTCTTGATTTGAATGTAGCCAGCGCCTGCTGCACCACCGTCCAGTTGTAAAATACCGCCGCCGTTTGTGGCAACGCTAATGTTCTGACCAGCTGACGCTGTCATGTTAATTGTTGGTGTACCTGTTGTAGACGCACCCAATACTGGTGTACCGTTAATGTACAATGTGCCTGGACCAACGTATACTGAGTGGAATTGTTTTTGTAAACTACCCAAGTCGTATGTTAAGTTAGCACTTGGGATAATATTACCAGTTAAGATAATAGTACCGTTGTTACCAGCAACAATAGTGTTAGCTGTTAATGTACCAATTGTTTCAGATGTAGAAGTAACAACAGCGTTGATGTTACCTGTTGTGGTGATGCTACCTGTTGCAGCATCGATTGTTAATGGTCCAATTGTTAGACCATTTTGTACTACGAAATTTCCGTTTGCCATTTTGTTTTCCCCGGTTCCATATTCCCCGATAAGGTTATTAAGTTAGGCGAGCCTGTCCCGCCTAACCTATCTTGCAATTAAACTGCGATATAATCTTTCTTGATTCTCACTTGGTTACCAGCTGAAGCACCTGTGAACTGCAACAATGCGTTTGAACCGCTTTGTGTTGCACTCAATGTACCCAAGCTAGAACCTGTTGATACTACACCGTAAGTTGTTACTGTTGCAGTTGTACCATCACTGATTAACAATGCTTCCATAACTTGGTAGCTTGAACCGTTAGTAATTTGTACAACGTACTTGGCACTACGGAACTTGGTATTGTCAACTGTGTCAATTGTAGTAGCACTTGCACCAACTGATACGTTACCAATTGCACTAACTTGTGCACCTGTTGTGCTCCAATATGTTGTATTGGTTGGTGTGCTTGTGCCAGTTGAAATGTATACGCCGTTGTTGTCGGCTGATATACCCATATAACCATTGGCACTTGCAATGCTTGAAACAGATTGTGTTGTAGTTAGGATACGTACATCAATGATATCGCCAGATGCTGGGATTTCAGTGAATGTCAATGTTGTTCCACTAGTTACAGAGTAAGCCAATGTTGGGATCTGTACCACACCGTTGATGCTAACAATAACGCCAGCTGTTGTTGTGCTTTGTGTCAATGTCCAACTTGATGCTGATCCGTCAGCAGTAATCTGTTGATCTGTAATCAATGTAAATGTTGAACCCGAACCTTGCCAACCTGAACCTGTATAATATTCAACGCTGTTTGAGTAGTTGTTGAAACGTATCATACCTGCTACGTCTGTACCACCCGAACTACTTGGACGTTGTGCGTTTGAACCAACTGGTAACAAGATAGCGTCTGTGGAGTTGATGATCAACTTGGCGCCAGTTACTAGGTTACCTGTTGTAGCTGTATTACCAATTACAACTTGATCGTATGCACTAGCTGAGTGTGCCCAAATCAATGTACCATCGTTTTTACCTTTGGCAATAAAGTCGCTACCAGCTGTTTGGCTACTGTTAATTGTAACTGCGTTACCAAACGTTGCATTAGCAGTATGTGTTGAAGTGCCAGTTACAATCAATGCACCGGACACGTTTGCACTAGCCAATGTAGCTGCGCCACTTGTGCTCAATGTTGTAAATGCACCGGTTGATGCTGTTGTAGCACCAATTGGTGTTGAGTTTACACTACCGCCTGTAACCACTGCGTTGGCTGTTGACAAGTTTGTTACGTTCAAGTTTGTTACGTTTTCTAGTGTAATACCAGTCAATGTACCGCCAGTAATCTGAGCATTTGCTGTACTGAAGTTTGTGGCAGTTACGTATGTACCTGTTACGTTTGTACCAGTTACGTTTGTAGCTGTAGCTGTTGTAAATGTACCAGCTGCCGGCGTTGTTCCGCCAATTACCACGTTGTTGATAGTACCACCACTCAATACTGCATTACCAGTACTCAAGTTGGTTGGAGTAACGTAAGTGAATGTACCGTTTGTAGCTGTTACACCAGTTGTGGTCAATAAACCAGTACCCGGATTGTATGTTAACGAGCTGTTTGTAATAGGTGCCAAGTTACCAGTTGTTGCACTCAAGAACGCTGGGTAATATGTACCGTTTGTGCTGGTTGTTGTTGTAGTGATGTACAATGCAACGTTAGAACTTGTTGATGCACCGGCCAAGCTACCATAAATTGTACCGTATACGCCACCAAGAGCAACAATGTTACCACCAATTACGTTACCTGTTATTGTTGCTGAGCCACTTGCTGTCACGTTAGTTGCACTAACGTTAGCCAATGTTGTAGCACCAGTTACACCTAGTGTGCCACTTGCTGTCAAGTTAGTAAATGCACCAGTACCTGGTGTCACGTTACCAATTGCTGTAGCTTGTAAACCGCTTGCTGTAGCTGTAGTTAAAGTGGTTGCACCAGTTACACCTAGTGTACCACCTACAGTAGCATTGTTTGTTACTGCGGCACTTAACAATGTAGCAGCACCAGTTGTTACACCAGCCAATGTTGTAGCGCCAGTTACACCCAATGTACCGCCTACAGTAGCATTGTTTGTTACGCTTGCGCTGTTTAAAGTAGCTGCGCCACTTGATGTCAATGTTGTGAAAGCACCGGTTGATGCTGTTGTAGCACCAATTGGTGTTGAGTTAATACTTGTTGCTGTTACTGCACCAGCTGTTAAACCAGCCAATGTTGTAGCACCGGTAACTGCCAATGTACCACCAACTGTTTCGTTACCAGTGATGCTTGCGCTAGCCAATGTGGCTGCGCCACTTGAGCTTAATGTTGTGAATGCCGCAGTACTTGGAGTTGCATTGCCAATTGGTGTGCTGTTGATACTTGCAACACTCAATGAGCCTGTAGTTAATGTACCAGAAACTGTTGCACTAGTAAAGTTGCTGCTTGTGGCTGTAATGTTGTTAACACCACTGATGTTACCGTTTGAACCAGATGTTGTAAAGTTGGCTGCTACTAAATTGCCAGTAACAGTTGCGTTGCCACCAACAGTTGCGTTGCCAGTGATGCTTGCGCTAGCCAATGTGGCTGCACCGCTTGTACTTAGTGTTGTGAATGCCGCAGTACCTGGAGTTACGTTGCCAATTGCAGTTGCTTGCAAGCCACCACTTACAGTCAAGTTACCTGTGTCTGTTTCGTTGGTTACACTCAATGTGCCTAGTGTTGTAGCACCAGTTACGCCCAATGTACCACCAACTGTTGCGTTGTTTGTTACGCCCAAACTGTTTAGTGTGCTTGCGCCACTTGAACTTAATGTTGTAAATGCACCAGTACTTGGAGTTGCGTTACCAATTGGTGTACTGTTAATAGCTGGCATTACAACACCAGTTGCAGGAGCTGCTGTAACTGCTACACCACCAATTTGGATTGTGCTACCACTAATCCATAATGTTTTCCACTGGTTAGTTGAGCTACCTAAATTGTATGTTACGTTTGCACTTGGGATTAGGTCGCCGCTGAATGTTGATCCAGCACCAACAATCAAGTTACCGCCAACGTTGGCGCTGGTAGTTGTAACCAAGCTGTTTAATGTAGCTGCACCACTTGAGCTTAATGTTGTGAAAGCACCAGTGCCTGGTGTTACGTTACCAATTGCAGTTGCTTGTATGCCGTATGCTGTTACTGTGCTTAGTGCTGCAGCGCCTGTTGCGTTCAATGTGGTAAATGCACCAGTACTTGGTGTGTATGAACCAATTGGAGTAGCTTGGATACTACCAGCATAAATGTTACCAACAATGCCCGCACCGCCTGCCACTTGTAAGGCACCCGATGTTGTGCTTGTTGATGTGTTGGTTGAGTTTGCTGTTAATGTACCAGCAACAACCTCTGTACCAGTAATTTGTACTTGTGTTGTGTTTAGGTATGTCAATGTACCAGCAACACTCAAGTTGCCACCAATAAACACAGCACCGCTAATACCAACACCACCAGCAACTACCAATGCGCCAGTTGTTGTACTTGTACTTGCTGTACCACTTGCGGCAACAATGTTACCGTTGCTGATGTGTACACCAGAGTTGATCAATGTTGTAAACGAACCTGTTGAAGGTGTTGCGTTACCAACCGGTGTGTTATTCAAACTAGTTGCTGTTACTGCGCCAGCTGTTAAACCAGCCAAAGTAGTTGCACCAGTTACTGCCAAAGTACCGCCAACAGTTTCGTTACCTGTTATGCTTGCACTGGCCAATGTGGCTGCGCCACTTGAACTTAATGTTGTAAATGCGCCAGTACTTGGAGTTGCGTTACCAATTGGTGTATTGTTTAACGATGCAATACTGATCGAAGCGGCTGTCAATGTGCCGTTTACTGTTGCATTGTTTGTTACAGTTACGCTGTTTAGAGTAGCTGCACCACTTGTGCTTAGTGTTGTAAAGGCTGCTGTGCCAGGTGTTACGTTACCAATTGCTGTAGCTTGTAAACCACCGCTTACAGTCAAATTACCTGTGTCAGTTTCGTTGGCAACACTCAATGAACCTAGCGTTGTGGCGCCAGTTACACCCAATGTACCACCAACGCTTGCATTGTTGGTAATACTTGCGCTGTTTAGAGTAGCTGCACCACTTGTGCTTACAGTTGTAAATGCACCAGTTGATGCTGTTGTAGCACCAATTGGTGTGTTGTTCAAGCTAGTAGCTGTTACTGCGCCAGCTGTTAAACCAGCCAAAGTAGTTGCGCCAGTAACGCCTAGTGTACCACCCACAGTAGCGTTGTTTGTTACGCTTGCGCTCAATAATGTAGCGGCACCAGTTGTCACACCAGCCAAAGTAGTTGCGCCAGTAACGCCTAGTGTACCACCAACAGTCAAGTTACCTGTGTCTGTTTCGTTAGCAACACTCAATTGACCAACAGTTGTGTTGCCAGTTACACTCAATGTGCCACTTGCTGTAATGTTGGTTGCGCTTACTGCAGCCAATGTACTTGCTCCAGTTGCGCTTAGTGTTGTAAATGCACCGGTTGAAGCTGTTGTAGCACCAATTGGTGTTGAATTCAAGCTGGTTGCTGTTACAGCACCTAGTGTTGTAGCACCACTTGAATTTAACGTTGTGAAAGCACCAGTACTTGGAGTTGCATTACCAACTGGAGTATTGTTGATGCTTGAGAACGAAGCTGAAGCAGCACTCAATGTACCAGTTACAGTTAATGTACCGCCAACTGTTGCGTTGTTTGTTATGCTTGCGCTGTTTAAAGTAGCGGCACCACTTGTGCTCAATGTGTTTAGTGTTGTAGCACCAGTTACACCTAGTGTACCACTTGCTGTGATGTTGGTTGCACCAATGTTGGCCGCAGTTGTTGCGCCAGTTACAGTTAATGTGCCGCCAACAGTTGCGTTAACAGTTACAGCCAAGCTGTTTAGTGTGCTTGCACCACTTGATGTTAATGTTGTGAAAGCACCAGTACCTGGTGTCACATTACCAATTGCAGTGGCTTGTAAACTACTTGCTGTAGCTGTAGTTAAAGTGGTTGCACCAGTTACACCTAGTGTACCGCTTGCTGTTACGTTGGTTGCACTTACAGCCGCCAATGTACTTGTGCCACTTGCTGCCAATGTTGTTACACTGGTTGCACCAGCTGTTAAACCAGCCAAAGTAGTTGCGCCAGTTACGCCCAGTGTGCCACCTACAGTAGCATTGTTTGTTACTGCGGCGCTGTTTAGCGTAGCTGCACCACTTGAGCTTAATGTTGTGAAAGCACCAGTGCCTGGTGTTACGTTACCAATTGCAGTGGCTTGGATTGCGCCAGCTGTAGCTGTTGACAATGTAGTTGCGCCAGTTACAGCCAATGTGCTTGATAATGTAGCAGCACCAGTTACACCTAGTGTACCACTTGCTGACAATGTTGTGAATTTACCAGTTGAAGCTGTTGTAGCACCAATTGGTGTTGAATCTAAGCTGCCGCCTGTAACCACTGCGTTGGCAGTTGAGAAGTTTGTAGCAGTTAATGTTGTAACACCTTCAATGGAAATGTTGGTTAAACTACCACCAGTGATAACTGCGTTGGCAGTAGAAATACTGGTTGCAGATAATGTTGTAAATGCACCAGTTGAAGCTGTTGTAGCACCAATTGGTGTTGAATTCAAGCTACCGCCTGTAATTACAGCATTAGCTGTAGAAAAACCAGTTGAAGCAGCTAATGTTGTAAAGGAACCTGTGCTACCTGAAATTGGAGTTGCAGTAATACCACCAGCCGATAAATTGTTGGTAATACTTGCACTGACCATTGTGGCATTACCGACTTTGACGTTGGCAAAACCTGAGTTAGTAACGCTGGTAACTTTGCTGCTACCACCGCCTGTGCTGGTTGTTGTTGCTACTGCAATAAACGCACCAGCGTTTTCGTCCCAAACGAATGCAGTATTAACCGCACCGTAACCAGCCAAGGATGACAAGTTACGATTGATAAACATACCAATGTCATAACCGGCCAAGCTGCCAGTGTATCCGTTGTTGAAAACAACAGTAGGGTCATTGATAAATGTATTAACTGAGTTAATTGTACTTGAGTTGCCGCTAACACTCAAATTACCAGTGATAGTAACATCAGAAGAAAGTGTTAATGAGGGGCTAAACAATGCACCTGTCAGTGTGCCAGATGCAATTTTCTGTGCTGTGATGGTAGAATCAGTGATCTGATTATTTTTAATTCTTGTAATATTACCGGCGCTCATAGTTAAATCCTTTATAATTTATAGGTTATAATGTTATTTATCGCGGCCGTAGGAATTCCGGGCTACACCCTTTTAAAAATGGGTTTTTGGATTTTAGGCTAGCCGGGGAATATAAGAGAAGGTGGTAGAGAAACGAACTGCTGTATTACTTTAGTATTTACCTGGTTGTAAAAAAATATTCTAGATACGCTTGGTTTTTAAACAATTGGACCGTAGGTGATATTGCCGGCAATCATTACATTGCCTGTGCTGTCAATGGCAAATACCTTAACACCATTGCAACTGACCACAACTTGATTGTTGTTTTCTGTGATGCTGAAGGCTCCAGTTGACACAGTATGAGCAGATGTTGTTCCAACCACTGTTAGGTTGCCAGCAATGTTCAAGTTATCTGCAAGACTGGTATTGATGTTTACCGTTGCGCCCAAGAAACGAACGTCAACAATATCAGTCACTTGCGGAACTTCTGTAAAGGTAATTTGATTTTCGTTTACATTATATGCAATACCAGGCTGTTGCACAGTACCGTTGATACTGACAATACAACCGGCTGATGTGGTCACTTGATTTAGGCCAAATTGTTGACTGACGCCGTCAGGAGTTATAATTTGACTTCTAACTGAGTTGGTAACTGCTACCCAGGCCGCGCCATCGTAGTATTCAATTGACGGTATATCTGTGTTGTAACGCAAATACCCGCCCTTGGTTAAGGAAGGACGCTGTACGCTGTTGCCGTTTGGCAGGCCCAATGCACCAACCGAATCAAACTCTGTTACTGTTGTGTAAAGAGAATTGATGCGGTCTGTGTAAATGTTTCCAAAGAATGTAGTAGCATTGACATTGGCCGCTGTGGTAATGTTACCACCGGCGGTGATTGTAGTATTAACAGTTAGGTTACCAAGATTGCCCACCGTGGTAATGTTGGGCTGACTTGGTGTCAATAATGTACCTGTTGCGTTGCCAACAATGTTGCCATAATAGGTTTGAGCTGTTACAGTGGTGGCTGTTATGCTGGTGTTGACTGTCAAATTGCCAAGATTACCCACCGTAGTAATATTGGGCTGACTTGGTGTCAATAACGTGCCGGCAAAATTTCCGTATAATGTTGAGTTGGCCGCAATGTTGTTGGCCGTAATATTGCCAATTACAGCAAGATTGGTCAGTGTACCCAAGCTGGTAATGTAAGGTTGAGCAGGAGTGTTGATGTTGCCGTAAATGTTGCCCGAGAATGTGCCATCTCCAGTTGATATGCTGTTTGAAAATACGCCGTAAGTGCCACTCACGTTACCAGTAACGTTACCGGTTAAACGTCCTATCACGTTGCCGCGCACAGTATTGCTGGCAATGTTGCCGGTTATCAAGTTACCAGTAGTTACGTTACCGGTATAGCTGGCCACGGTACCGTATGTGTTGCCGTAGAATGTACTGAAAGTGGCGGCCGCTGTCAGGTTACCTTGATCCAGTTCAACTGTGTTAACCAACAAGGTTGCCAAAGTAGTTGTTCCGCCAATGGTAAGATTGTTACCAATTGACAAATTACCAGCAATGCTGGCTGAGTTGGCTGTTAGTGGTCCGTTAATATAGGCTGCGCCGGCAGTAACTGAGCTGGCCTGTACCCCACCGGTCACTGCCAAATTAGACAATGTACCAACCGCGGTAATATAAGGTTGCGATGCTGTGCCGATGTTACCGTACACGTTGCCACTGAATGTGCCATTGGTGGTATAAACATTTCCAGCTGTTACATTGCTGGAGAATGTACCATTGGTGCCAGTTATGTTACCAATCACATTGCCAGTCAGTGTGCCGGTACTGTTACCAGTTAGGTTGCCGTAATAGTTTTGAGCTGTTACTGTGGTAGATGTTATGGAATTATTAACTGTAAGATTGCCCAGATTGCCCAGGCCAGTGATATACGGTTGATTGGCAGTTAAAACAGATCCAACAAGATTGCCATAAAAATTATTGGCAACTACTCCGCTGGCATTCACGTTACCAGACGTGTGAATAGCCGATCCAGTACTGTTGGTAATGTTGCCTAGCAATTGATTCAACAACGCTATGCTGTTGGTTATACTGGTAGTGGAAGTTAGCGTAATGGCCGAAGAAAAACTGCCTGTGGTGTTTGCACCCAACACCAAGCCGGTACCACTGAATCCACCAGTGTTGACCACATTTGAAATGTCTGACCAAAAGGTGTTGCCGGCTCCGTCAGTGGACAATACATAATTTTGTGCTCCACCTGTTAGAAACAAATTGCCAGTGGTAATAACATTGCCGCTGATGTTGGTGATGTTGCCCAGTATGCTGTCCAAGATGCTGATGGCTTGGCTGGTACTTTGACCTGTGGTCAATGCATTGGTGCTGTAAGTGACAGAGTTTTGACCAATGTTGGCGGTAACCGGCACAGGTCGATATGGAATATTGTTTGTTGTTACATTGTTAAGTGACAGTAGAGTCTGTAAACTGGTAAATGCCAAGTTACCAGCACCATCTGTGTATAACAAATTGTTGGCGCTGCCGCCGGCAATATGAATTTGACTGACGTTGCCCAACAACACTTGACTGGAAGGGTTGATGTGAGCGATTGAGTCGCCGTTGATGATAACGTTGCCTAACTGTGTTGCACCAGCAACTTGAAAATCTTTGGTTGGGTTTACTGTGTTAACACCAATTCTTCGATTGGTAACATCAAGGTATATTAGGTTTCCGTCGAACGCAAGATTGCTACCTTGGCGAGCCAAGTTGTTTTGTAGCATTACCCCCGATACTTTACCAATTGCCATTGGTTAATCCCCGATCGTTTTGGTGCTATTAAGGTTGTGTATTACAATAATAGGTTGATTGGCATCTCCAGATGTGCTGGGTTGGAGATACAATTGATTTGATGCTACGTTGGCAGAAAAAGTGTAGTTCACATTGGGGATCTGTTGGACTCCGCCAACAAATACCAATACGCTGCTTTCTTGTCCAGCTATATAACTCTGTGACATTGGATATTGATTTACGCCATCGGCTGTGACCAGTTGATCAACTACCACTTGTACTGTGCCAATTTTGGCCACTTGATTCCATTGATTGTTGTAGTAAAATTCAATTTTATTGGTTGTTTGATTGAATCTGATTTGGCCGTTGACCGGACTGTCGGGACCAATACTGTTGGTACCCATCGGTAGTTGAATAGAATGACTCCCGCCTTTCAGCTGAGTATTTTTAAGATATCGTCCCATCTATTAGGCTCCAACAGAGCTAACTGTCATTATAACTGCACCAGAAGTTCCTGTGCTTATGTTTGCAAAAATACTATCACCATTTTCTAACACAATGCGTTCGCCATCAATCACATAAGTTTCGTATGGTGTAAGTTGAATGTTGGTATAAACCAAACTACCAAGCGGGTCAGCCACGTTGGCCTGTGCAGGTACCAAGTAAACATTTGCCGCAACAGTGACATTGCTATTGTTGCAAAGATACATTGTTGTGACCACTCGAGTCTGACTTGCAGGAGCATAGGCAACATTTGCAAATGGTCCATTTGGTAATTTTGTATTTGTGATAGCCATTTATAAATCCTTAGAAGAAAATCAACGAATAAAGAAGTGCTTGATTTTTAGTTGACAGCTGAGCACCTTGTTTTGTTGTGTTTGTGACAAATACACCCGAGTCTCTAGGACTGCTAGCAGGTGGTGTAGTTGTGTAAATTGTGTTGTAACCAGCTGTAGCGCCAGGAGCCACATTGGAATTTTTTATTGACACGTTTGAATCTATTGTCAACTGTGATTGTGTGCTGGTATATAGTGTGTATTGTTTTAAATCTAGATTGCCGGTGATTTGTAATCCACCACTGCTGCTGGTAATGGCAACGGCACTCAATGAAGATGATGGGTTGCCTGGTGTATTGATCAACCAAGATTTAGTTGTTTCGTCCCATATCAGTTGTGCTAGAGCGCCGGTTCCGCGATTTACTATTATGCCAGATTGAATTGGCAACGGTGGCGCAGTGGGACTCAGATTGGCATTTAGTTCTATTTGGTTGTCATAGATAACAGTATTGGTACTTTCAATGGTCGTTGTTGTACCATTAACAATCATATTTCCGTTGACTGTTAGTGTGTTTGTGTTAATATTGACGTTGCTTTGTGTACCAACACTTTGTATGGTATAATCGCCAAGAATTTTTTTAACTGTTGCCATCCTAGAAACCTTAATTTAGTAGTATTTATGCAATCATAAAATATAACTTTTAATAAAAAAACGGGCCGAAGCCCGTTTTTGTTGAGTCTAACAAATAAAATTAGTTAGCGTCTAATACTTGAACAAAACCCACTGTGCCGGCGGCTGCATCAACAGCATATGGATTGTTTGTTGTAGCAGCTTTGGTCCAATAACGATACTTGTTACCAGCAAAGTCATATACCCAACGGTTGGTAATACGGCTAGCTTGTAACTGTGTAGTGTTGGCTAGAATAATACCAATGCTCATTGTGTTTGCCACTGTTGGTGTTGCCAAATTTACCAGCTTGCAGATAGCAGTATCTGTACCATCTGTAGCTAAAAACTTGTGTGCACCTTTTTGACGCAAAATGCTACCGGTTGTTGCAGAACCGTTAATTTTAACTTGCGGTGCAATCTGTGGTCCAATTTGACTGCGAATACCACCAACAGAACCAACGTGATTACCGCTGATTAAAGTTGGACTGGTGTATGAGTCAACCAGCTGACTGGTAACCGAATGAGTTTTTGCGATTTTTAGTTTGTTTGCCATTTTATTTCTCCTTTGCCCCAAGGGCGTTAGCGTTCTAGGCTATCCGAAGTGGTGCTCCGAAAGTTACTCTTGTGAGTGAACACTATTATTTATGCGGTCAACAAAAAAGCCCCTTGCGGGGCTTTTTGTTTCCTTCCCATCCCTGGGTAGTAATTTTTGGATTACTGGAATGATAAGTTCGCAACTGCAATCTCACCAACGTAGTCACCAGCGTTACCTAGAGATGACGCTGTGTTTGTTAACTCAACATAACCATAACGTGTCATGAAGCTAACTACTGGTTCGAATGTACTTGGATCTAGTACAACACCAGAGCTCATCAATGGGATATATGGGCAATAGAACGCAGCTGCATCAGCCTCGCTTGAACCCTTATAACCAACTAATACAGCTTGGCTGTCGTTTGCATAACCGTCAACATAAATCTTCATTGCGCCGTTCAATGTACCAACAAACTTGGTGTTTGTAGGAGCTTCGAATGTGCCTTCTGTTGTACGAGCGAATGCAGATGTTGTAGCACTTTGTAGTACTGTTAACGCAGCTGGGGAAACAACTGCCCAGTTACCAGCACCACGACGTGTACGCTGAGCGATCAAGTTAGCTGTACGATTGACTAGAACAGCTAAAGCAGCGTGTTCATCACCAACGAATGTAGCTGTACCAGATACTGCAGCTTGGTCAAATGTGTAATCAGTTGCAGCTAGAGCACGTAAAGAAGCCAAAATTTCTTGGTCGATCTCAACTGTGATCTCTTGTGCCAAAGCAGCCATGATTTCAGCTTCAACATCCAAACCGTGCATAGATTGTGCATCTTGCGCAGCTTCGAATGTCCAACGAGCTGATAACTTACGTGTTTTAGCTTCTACAACTTGTTTCAAGATTTGAACGTTGATACGGTTACCTGCTACGCCTTCAAGAGCTGCTGTAGAAGTAGCTTGTGAAGTTGCAGAGTTACCAGAGTATGCTGTTGCAATCTTGAATGGGCTCAATGCCTCATCGCCAGCGTTTGCGCCGTCTGTTGATGTTGTAGCACTAACGCTATCAGCATAACGAACACGCAATGTGTGGATTTGAGCAACTGGACCTGTCATTGGTTGTACACCAACGATTTCGTTAGCGATAACTGTTGGCATTACACGACGGATAACTGGTAGAATTACACGGTTTAGTGTAGCTACGTTACCTGCTTGTGTTGAGCCAGCTGTTGCGTTCTCAGCTAACATTTTACGAGTGTTTTCTAAGATCACACCCATTGTTGTACGACGTGAACCTTGTAGGCCTTCTAACAGGGCTTCTTTGGTTTCGCCCCAACGGCTTTCTAATAATTGTTGTGTCATTTTAATTCCTCTTTCCTTTTAGGGTTTAATTAAGCCCTGCTAAACGTTTTAGTTCAACAACATTGGTTTGCACTTCTGTTGTTCGGCCTTCAACGGCAGTTTTAGCAGTTTTATCACCAGTTACTACTGCACGACTCTCTGTCAAAACTGATTGCTTTTCAGCAACAACTTTAACAGCGGAATTGTTCAATACAGCTGGTAGATACTTTTCGTATGCAGTCTGAAGACGATCAGTCTGTACACTCTCGAGCAAGTCACGCATGATTGCTGACTTCTCTTTGTTCAAAGGCTTCAACATTTCTGCAAGTTTTTCTTTGCGTTCTGCTGACTCTTTGATAATCTTGATTTCTGTTTCTTTTGATTCAACTAGAGCTTTCTTGTCTTCAATTGCTGATACTGCTTCAGACAATTTCTGAGCCAAAGTACTTACAGTACCTTGTAACTCACGGATCTGCTTGTTCTCATTTAAATGAGTACCGGCAAACTCGCTGGCGAATGCTTCAAATAGACGACGACCAAACATATTCTCACGAGCAATTTGGATATCTTCTTTTAGTTGAGTCAATTCTGACTCTAACGAACTGGTAACAGCCTCTTTAACAGCCTCGGCAGATTGTTTTACAAATTTAGCTTGTAGTTCAGCTAGTTTAGCTTTACCTTCAGCAACTAAACGAACCTTGGTTTCCACCACGGCACGCTTGTCTGCTTCAAACTCTTTGATTTCTTCTGCTAGCGCACGGATTGTAAAGTTTTCTAACTTGGCAATAGCTGCTTCGTATGTCTTACGATCTGCACGTAGTTCTTTAATTTCTTCTGATAGTTTTGCTACCATGAAATTATCAAACTTGCTGGCGCTTTCAACCATTGTGCGTTTAAATGCAACACGGTCTTCTGCTAATTGTTTTTTTTCGTCTGCAAATTCTTGTAGTTCTGCAGTGAGAGACTCTGTAACCATTTTGTCTAGAGCTTCAACCATTACAGCTTTATCATGTGAATAACGTTGTGCGAATTCTTCACGTAGTTCAGCACGTACTTGTTCTTTGGCTTCGGTAATACGAGCTTCCCAAGCTTCGGAAATTGCAGTACGAGTTTCCTCGTTAATAATTCCGTTATCCAACAATGGTTTGATAGCATCTAACATTGGATATTTCTCCTATAGTTTTAAATCTTTGATTAAGGCTTCAATGCCTTGCTTCAGGTACTTCTGTACTTTTTGATCTTGAGCGGCTTCACGTGCCGTTTCAAATACCTGCATACCACCTCGCATATTCATCAAGCCTTCATAAATGACTTTTGGATAAGCGTGAGGTGCGCTAGGCTGTGCTACGATGTCAACGGTAATGATTTCAAAATCACTAACGTGTCCACTTCCTTCGTTAACATTACCAGATCCACGTGATGATACACCTAGTTTTACGCCTGATGTGATCATGGCTTCTACCAGTTTACCCATCGGAGTTGGCAACACTTTTAATTTTCCGTAACCTGCAGGGCCATCCATCCACATTTCTGTGATCATATGGCTAACACGGTCCAAGTTAATCTTTAGATCATCTGGGTGGTCTACTTCGCCGAGTACACTATAACCACCTTTGATTTGTTCATTAATAGTTGACACGGCTTTTTGAATTTCGTGAACAGGATATACACGTTCGTTGGCATTCTTAACGCCACCTTCGATGAATATCCCTTTCATATAGAGATCCTTACTCTTGCCGTCAGCGGATTCGCTGTGTTCAACAACGATCCCTGCACGGTCAAAAGTCAAATTCTCTTTAAGATACAAAGCCATTTTGTTTCCTATCTAATACGATTAACGTACTTTTCCACCGATTTCGCTCTTCTTGTTAATTGGAACGGAACCGTTGTTACCTACTGTTTTACCTTCAGCGTCGTGTGACTTGCTGTACTCTTTACCTGTTGGTTTCTGAGCTGCTTTGCCACCTGGAACGTTTACGTTACCAGACTTGATAGTACCTTCGCCTTTGGTATATTCGTTACTTGCCTTTGTTGGGCTAGTACCGTCTTGATTGCTGTCTGCGCCTTTTGTTCTAACTGGTGTACCACCAAAATCAGCACCTGGACCTACTGGATCTTTGGTATTGATTGAAGTTTTTTTGCCAGCTGCGCCAACTGCTGTACCTTCGGCTGCGTCGCCTTGACCGCCGTAGATATCGCCAATTTGGTCAACATATTCACGCATTAGTTCAGAAGTTGATTTGATACGGTTAGATTTAGATTCTTCAGTCTTTTTTGCTTCTTTAGACTCTTCTTCTTTTTCTTCCTCTTCTTCAACTTCTTCTTCGTACATTTCTTCAGCCATTTCTGGTTCTTCACCGTGCTCAGCGCCCATTTCTGGTTCGTTGTGCATAGCTGGCTCTTCGCCGTGACCTTCGTCGCCCATGATTTCGTCAAACTTGGCTAATAGCTCGTCTAACTTGGCATCAATGTTCATTACTTTGTCTTCGATTTCTTCTTCAGCTGGATTGCCTTCGATTTCGTCGTGATCTTCTTCGTCGCCGAATTCTTCTTCGTCGCCGCCTAACTCTAACTCAGCGCCTTCTTCGTCGTCTTCACCCATTGCTTCTTCGGTTCCAACTTCTTTGACCATATCTTCAACCTGATCACCTGCAACTGCTGGGTGGTCAAAGTTTTCTTCCATAGACTCTTCGTCCATGATAGATTCATATATGTCGCGTGATTTTTCTACTACGATGTCGTGAAATAATTCACGTGCTTTTTGATCTTCATCATTAATGATGTATTCAATTAACTTTTCAAACTTGTTCATAAGAAACCCCTTAAAAATATAGCTTTGTTAGTTATTTACTAAAGTACGTATATTTCTGGGGTTAAATGGGTATATTTTGAGGTGTTTTACAGATTTATTACAGAAAACTGCTTATAATCCAGCAAGAGCACCGGCTTCGGGTGCAGGTTGATATTGTTTGGCTACTGCTTCCAACTTCTTTTCGTGTTCCAATTTACGAACGTCGTGACTTTTTCTCAGCCGATTTAGGTGTGCCAATGTCAGTCGGGTTTTACGGCTATCTGACATTTTAAGAGTACTTTGATCGCTCTTTTCGTCGTAATAGCCCTCTGGTGCTGGGTCAAACAATTCCATAATATTCATATGAGTATTTAACCCTTTTTGATTAAATTGGGCTAGCTGAACCGGCTGGACCACCAGGTGCGCCGCCGGCAGCTGGTATTGCTCCGCCTGTAGGACCGGCTCCAGCTGGTGTTGGGCCACCTGCTGTGTCAGGACCTAGACCTTCTAAATCAGCACTTACACCACCGGGGCTAATGCCTACACTACGCAATCCAGGTGCATCTGGCTGTGCCAAATCTGTGTCGCCACGTTCTTCGGCCCAGGCCTGTTCATTTTCACTGATTTCTTGTTCGGTCATACCTAGATAACGTTTCATTAACCAACGTTTGCTAAAATAAGGCAATGGTTCCAGCTGTGTAAATGTAGCAATACGAGCTGAGTCAATGTCGGCTTGACGATACTGTGCAAAGTTTTGTGGTTCGTTGAACGACAAATCAAACAACGATCCATCAATGTTGAAACCTCTCCAACGCATAAACAGTTTGAATTCCGAATCCAACTTGTCGGCAACCATGGCTTGCAAGCGTTGGCAATATTGGTTAAATCGCCATTCCTGAATGAGTGCTGTACCCACGCGACCATCTGTGTATGCTTGACTACCATCCTCGGCAGTGGTTGGTAAGTAGCTGCTTGGAATACGCAAACCGCGGAATAATTTATTAGTAAAGAATCGCAAGTCGGTGATTTCGCCCAGGTTGCTACCGCCCGGCAATACGTCCACGCTGGATCCACGGCTATCGGCTGTTTGTGGGAAAAAATAATCTTCGTTTGTACTCAAGGGATTGTAAGTGGCATCCATCATTGTGGCTCCACCGTTACCAGTTTGTGTGGGAATACGGCGTTGGTGAATTTCGTTTTTGATACGTTCAACAAATGCCATGGCCATATGACTTGGCATATTACCCACGTCAATTTTGAACACACGACGCTCTGGAGCACGTTGCACACGATAGATAATGATACTGTCTTCTAAGAGTTCTTTCTGCTTAAACACTTTAAAAATGTTTTCCAACACCGAGTTACCAAATGGCCAATACACATCCAGGCCTTCAGTCAAGCTGATGTGCATCACGTGTTCAGCATTGATAGCAGCTTCGTTTTTAGCGTGACTAAAACGTGAGCCACCACCAAATGGGCTTTGTGGTTGTACATAAGCGCCTGATGGGCCACCCACCTGTGGGTGATTCGTATAGGTATCTGTTGTGGCCACTGCGGTAACTGTTAGGTTTTGAAAGTTAGGGTTGATATCTTTGATCAAGTACTGCTCGGGCTTTTTGCCTTCGCCTTCGTTGACAATAACTTTAGTAACTTTGGACATTTCGGTCCAGTACAGTTTAAAGTTTTCTGGGTCTCGAATAAACACTTGATCGCCGTACTTGAACACGTTGCGAACAATTTTGAATATGCGTCTGTTGAACTCGTTAAGTGCTACCCATTGTTGCAGTTGCTCTTTGATGATGTTGACTTCGTTGTCGCTGGGTTGTTCTTTGTATTTGATTGTAAATGCTGTGTTATTTTCTAAATTCTTTTGAGTACAGAATTCAGCTAGAATGTCCAAAGCTGCATTGACTTCGGAATCCATATCCATTTGTTCGTACTGATTGTAACGTTCAACACGATTTGGTTGCCCGGTGTAAACTTCCGGCAATTGACTTTGATAGTTGCGATAGCCAGCATCTGGCAGACGACCACCACCTAAAGGACTGATATTACTGGGTAAGTTACTGGTTTTAAAGTATTTTTTCCAACCGGCCATATGTGTATTCTCTGTTTATGCTATATTTACCGTACGTTATGCTGTTGCGTACAAGATCTTTTCCGAAGTTGAGTGCTGTGCTTCCGAAACTCGTACCAAACGATTTACAGCGTCAATCAATTCATCCATTCCCGGCAAACGACCATTGATCAACGGAGTAACCAATTCATCACGTCCGCCTTCGGCCAATTTCATACTGGTTCCACCCGGGGTGGCTTTGACAAATGCACCGGTAGCAGCACCACCGTGATTACCTTGGTTAGCATAGGTATTAGTAATGCTAGACAATTTTGAACCGTAGTCGGGATCTGTAGCATAACCAGTGGCGGCTTGTGCTTTGATAGCATCGTCGATGTTTGTGGCTGCCAACACTCCTTTGTAACGACCATTTTTTTGCAGGAACTCCACATAGTCTTTGGCTGAATCTTCTACTTTGTCGTATGCACGGAATTTTTGCATAACATTGACCATGCCTACACCTTTGACAAACTCCTTGGTCATTACTTCAGCTACAGGACCAGTCCAGCTGGCATCGGCTTTGATACCAAACGCATTGTTGCCGGCCATGTGTTTGCCGTAGCCAGTTTCCAAGCTGGTTTGAGACGCTCCCAGTTTGCCTATCACTTCGGGGTTGGCTACACCGGCCTTTTTGGCGGCTTCGGTGATAGAAGCTTGCATCTTGGCATAGTACTCGTTGCTCTTGCCAACGAAAGGTGTTTGAGCAGCTTTTGTTTTTTCTTCAGCGGCTGGACCTGTTTCTCTGCCGTGCTCTTTGAGATATTCTGTTTCTTTTTTGACACGCTCTTCTTTGATGTCTTCAATATCTTGTCCAAAAATTCCCTTCAAGATACTGCCAAATGCACCCATGGTCAATTTGTCAAGTATAGTGCCCACCCATTCAACTACTCGTGCAAGTCCCGATTCCATTTTTTCCCAAAAGTCCATTACTTTCCAGTTGGCTTCATCTTGCTTGTTGGTCACGTCATTGAATTCTTTAACATACTTGCTCATGGTTTTTAAAATCTGAGCAGTAACTTCGCTGAACTTGCTCAATTGAGGCAGCACCATTTCTTGTATATCCAACGCCAATTGCTGAGCTGCTTTGGAGGCATCAATGGTGCTTGTAGTCAAGTCGTCAGTGGACGCCTGCTGTTGATTTACTAGGTCTTTGCCAGTTTCAACAGCGTCTTTGGTATAGGTATTTGATTGATTTAATACGTCAAGTTGAGCTTTGTTTACATTGGCGATTGTGCCGCCTGCGGCCATACCAGCCACAGCAAAATCTTTCTGTGCCAACACACTTTTCTTGATTTGATCGCCGTATTTTGCATTCAAGTCAGCATTGGTTTTTGTTGTTAGATTGTTGTTGTCCAACAATCGTTTTTGTTCTTCGCCTTTTTCTTTTGCGCCGGCTACTGTGGCTTCGTATATGGCACCTTCTTTGTTGATAACTTCGCCAAACGCCACACGATCTCTAAGATTCTTGCGTTCTTGCTCTGTGGCTGTTGCCATTGCGGCATTGATAGCAGCACGTTGCTCAGGAGTTTTCTTGGCCATTTCAATTTGGAAAGCCAGTACTGCATTTTCCTGTTGTACTTGAGCCACTTTCTTTTTGGCGTCTTCGCCAGTAATGGCAGCAATTATTCTTAAATTTTCTGCGTATTTTTGAGTTTCTTCTGCGACTGCCTTGTCACCGACTTTGCCACCAGCACTCTGGCGCATCTGTGCAATTACATCTGCTGTCAGGCTGGCCTGTTCTTCAAACCCGTAACCCAGTTTTAACAGTTGATCTGTGATGCCAGTGTCTTTCATGACCTTGCCAACACGACCCATTTGTTTAGCGCCTTCGGTTACACCCAGTCCACTGGCTGCCAACTTTTCAGCATTTTGCGACATGACCTCGCTAAACTGTTTGACTGTTAGTCCAGCTTGTCCAGCCGACTGTCGCATACCGGTCATACCATCAGCAAACAAACCACCAGACGCAGATATTTTGTTGAAAGCCGCAACTGTTTGTTCGGCTTCTTTGACCATGTAGTTTACATAGAATTTGGATACTGCAGCAGCCGCATCGCCCAACCCGGCAATAGCAGGACCTGCAACGGCAGCCACTTTGGCAACCATACCAACTGGGCCAGGAACTGCAGAAAATGCTGTGCCAACAGCACCCACTGTGTTGCCTAGAGCATCAATTCCGCCTTTGGCACCATCAATGGCGCCTTCCATCAAACCACCAGCTAGACTAAATGCACTAGATCCGTCTTGTAAACCTTTGGCAAAATTGCCAGCTGTTCTGGCAGCCGCACTTACTACAGACTTGGTAAAATTGGTCAAACCTTCAACGGTGGCTGTACGTGCGACATTTTCGCGCTGTACTGTGGCTGTGGCTTCACGTTGTTGTGTTAGTTGTTCTTTTAATGCGTGTGCCTGATCTTTGGCTGCATCATCTAGATCGTCAAAAGAATCCTCAATTTCTTCAATCTTTTTATCAAGCGACTCAATTTGGTAGCTTAAATCTTGAAATTTCTTTTGACCGGTAACCAGAGACTTGGTTACGCTGCCCCAGGTATTGGTATTGTCTTTGAGTTGTTTAAAAAACTTTTGTAAGTCAGCTGGGTTCATTGCAGCGGTTGAAGCAGTTGCACCACCGGTACCACTGCCACCGCCAGACAAGGCTTTGCTAATAGCTGCTGCTAGCCGGTCGTAATCAATATTATCATTCATCTTTTAAACACCAGGGTATTTTTACCTATAAATATAGTTATATCAATTATTTATGGGAATTAAAATATGGATACAAAACCTAACAATCCGTTGTCAAAGCACTTTAGAAAACCTGTTATGCACATCAGATTGCCAAGCGACGGTAAATTCTGGGCAGAAAACAGTTTAGATTTACCAGTTACTGGAGAAATACCAGTGTACCCAATGACTGCCGGCGACGAAATCACCCTTAAGACACCAGATGCACTACTAAACGGCGCCGGCGTTGTCAGTGTGATCCAGAGCTGTTGCCCCAGCATTGTTGATGCTTGGAAAATGCCCAGTATTGACGTTGATACTGTGTTAATAGCTATCCGTATGGCCAGCTACGGCAATGCCATGACCATTTCAACCAAATGCCCCAGTTGCGGCGAAAATCACGAATACAACGTTGATCTGTCAGGCCTGATCTCAAAAGTCAAAAGCCCCGATTATAGTCAACCGGTTGAATTTGAAGATCTTAAAATTTACACCAAACCACAGATTTACTTCAGTGTTACTGCCAGTAATTTGGTACAGTACGAAGAACAGCGTATTCTACAAACCATCAACAGTACCAACGAAGACGAAGATGTGCGTAATGCCAAATTGGCAGCCAGTATGAAAAAACTGCTAGCATTAGCCAATGAGTTATTGGTCAACAGCACCGACTATATCGAACTCAGCGACGGTACACGAGTGAGCGACCGCGAGCATATCAAAGAATTTTATGCCAATGCCGACGGACGTGTTACCAAATTGTTAGAAACTCGTTTGTCAGAAATGGCCAAAGAAGGTGCATTGCCCTTAACCAAATTGAGTTGCACCGGCTGTAAAAACGAATACGAAACACCTCTAGAGTTTGACTACTCAACTTTTTTCGCGTAAGGCTCTTGACTTTATCGCACCAGGAAGTGGTTGATCTAATTGATCGTTACGAAAAAGATACAAGAGCCATAAAAGAAGAAGCACTGAGATTGAGTTGGCATATGAGAGGTGGGCTCACATATGAAGATGCCATGGCGTTGAGTCCTGAAGAACGAGAAATCATTGCTCAAATAGTCAAAGAAAATATGAAAGTTACTAAAGAATCGGGGTTACCATTCTTTTAAGATTAGCTACGCTAATCTATTTCTTTCACTTCGTTCAGAAATGTTTTTCTTCTTTGATGTTTTTCAGTATTATCCAGATTAATTGGTCACACTTTGCCCGCTCAGGGCAAAGTATAGATCTGTAGCATTATCCGAGTAGCACAGTCACTTAGCGTTACACCATTACAGAGGCGGTTGTCCGGTACCTCGAGATGCGTCTTTTACAACGGCGGTCAATATCAAATACGCTAACATTCAATACCAACGTGTGCTATCACTAGCACGTCTTTTTAGCCTTATATAATCTTCAAACAATCAAACCGCGGCAATTAGCGATCTTCGTCCTGTTAAGGATAGTGATTGAGCACTTGCTACAGCGGCAAGATTTCCGTCCCTCTTGTCATCGAGTTGTCGTAGGCACACGTGTTTAGCCTGTGCGAGCCATTACTGTATAATATTGGGTTTTAATGCATTTAGACTTGTTGTCTGAAGATTATATCTTGTTGATAATGTGTGAGCCGTGTACACGAACCTGTATGTGTCCGTTATAATAATTTGTTGTTTCTAACACTTTGCGTGAAAATTGTTCCCTTGCTTCGATGTAGCTGCATTCAGCTTTGCTTCGACAATAATACAGTATTTCTCTTGTAAAATTTTCTTCGCCCAGTTCAGCCACATCCTTGTTTAATTCCGTATTCGAGCCATAATATGTTTGCCAGTCTGAATCTATTTTTCCCTTGATTTTTTTACGTTTCTTTTTGCCATTTTTTAGTTTGACCATTCGGTAAGTGGTCTTGCTAAACTTGGCCAATTTTTTTCCAACATACATCCTGCCGGTCAGCTTATTTGTAATCAAATAAACAAAACCAACACAGTCTTCGGGTAGAGTTTCTACAAGGGAGTTCTCGAAAAGCCAGGTCATTCATGCTTAGTTATCATCGTAACAAGAATGTCATAATTTTTTCCCGTAAATCCAGCCCAACTGCTGTGTTTCGTGTATCCAAGTAAAAATTGGAGTGGTAATATCCAAACGCCATTCACCATTCCAACTGAGGTAATTGCTGGACATTGTTTCTCTACCTATAAGGAAATAACGTCCACGATAGATGAAATCAGCCAACTCGTACCCTTCAATGTTGACAGTTTTGACTACGACTGCTTTGTCGGCCACAATTTGATTGTTCTCAACCCGAGTATCATCATCCAGCTTGTTGGTAAACCCAACTGCAATAGTGTGGTTACCGTCTTGGAGCGAGACGTCAAAGTTGTAAGTGGCTGTGTCTCGCAACACACCCCGATCCTGAAGGTGGTCATCAATTTTGATATAAAACTCTGGCCAGCGGTCCGCATAGCCCACAGGATCTACAGTTATGCTAAACTTTAAATTAGTAGCCATATTCTATTAAAAAATCTTTTAGTATGGGAAATTGAGCAGTCACGTCAGTGCCACGTCGGGTGTCTAATTCGCGCAATCTACGTGCCGCTTCGCGTCTCAGGTCCACATAATCTTCTGTGTGTTGCAAGCTAGCAATACTGCTTTCTGTTTCTTTGATACAGTTTTCTAGTGCATAAGCTGGATTACGCCAATTGGTCATGCCAGCTGGCCTGTCCTGTTTTAGTCGATTCAGTTTTGTCAGCAACTGCTCAAAATCTTTTTGCAACATTTGTTTGATCGATTTGGGCAAGATTTTGATCTGTTGCCAGACTGGATCTGTGGCAAAATAACTGTCAACTACTAGCCCTTGTGCCGCACACCATTCAATGACATCCACATATTCTGTGATAGTCAAAAATGTAGGCACAGTACGTATAACAAAATCCACGTTTGTGGGCGCATCTCTGCGTGCCTGTGCAATGTTGTCGATCAAGGTTTCAAACGTACTGCCATAACGAATGTAGTCGTTGGTTTTACTCATGGTTTCGATACTGAAACTGACTTCGGCACGTTTAAATTGCGCCAACTTGGGCCATAACTCTGTTAAATCGTGCATACCATTGGTGGTAAAGCTAAAACTGTAGTTGGTGTGCCCTGCAGCAACCAAGGTGTCAATCAGTTGATGAAAACGCTTGTTAATGGTGGGTTCACCGCCGATAATGTGCAGATTAACCAAGTCTGTGGCCAACAATGTTGCACACATCTGATCCCAAATCGCAGGATCATCGGTCCAATTTAATCTACGAGCATCCTGTATCCAACCCAAGGCTCGGTAGTCTTGTGCCAGTTTAAAACTGCTGTATGGACTACACATAATGCAGGCTAGGTCACATTCGTTGCCCAAACTCAAATGATAACTGACCGGCCGTGTAGTGGTCTCACCGTCGTTGTGCAGGCTGTGTTCAAATATGGTTCTGTGCGGACTTTGATCGAAACTCTTGTTGAAGTTGAGATCGTTAAACAGCACACTCTTTAGGTTTTCCTTGATACGCTTGCTGTGACTGCCAATTGAGTCTTGGTGTTGGCAGATAGCACAGGCTGGATTAGGTGTGTCTGACATTTTTTGCAAGCGTTCATCTCGCAGTCGGCGGCTGTTCCAGTATTCGTCCACACTATAGTTGCGTATGTTCCAAACCTTGGCTTGATCTGTTTCGGTAATCAATTCAGTCATACAACCACAGAGGTCATAACTGCCGTCGTGATTGATATGGATCTCATACCAAGGTATGTTACAGAATATATTTTTATTGGGCATCTCTACACTTGTGTTTGCAAATATCTAATGGTGCTACTTCAAATCTGGTATACAGCTCTTCCCACAGCGGGTCCTGTAGTATTTCTTTAAGAGTACGAGTCTTGATGTTGATTTGATCTCTATATTTTTCTACAAAGTCGTTGTACATATAGCCCGAGTTGAACCAAGGGCAAGGAAATACCAGTCCGTCTACATTGATAAACATTTCTTTGTCACCGTTAATACAGCGAGCCCACGGGTGTGCAGCCCGAGTAGGATGTCGGCGCAGTAGTGTGCGATTACCGCCACGATCACTAATGGGCAATCTAGAAACACGATACTTACCTGATGCAGCGATATACATTGGACTTGGCTTAAGTGGATCAGTGCCATTAATTAAGTACGCACCATCAAATTTAGTACTGTGTACAGCGTCAAACGTATCAAATCCTAGCTCTTGTGCTAGATTTTGTATATGGCCCATTTCTTTTTCATTAAAGTTAAAGTAGATAGCCGACCAATTCATAATACAATTACTATTGGCACGTAAGGCTTTAGCACCACGTATGATACTTTCGAAGTTGCTGTTAACTCTATATTGCTCGTTTGATTCTTGATCCCACCCGTCAACACTGAATGTTACAGTATCATCATTGTTTAACAGTTCGCCTAGTTCAATCCACCAGCTGGTATCTTTATAACTACCGTTGGTAACAATGACCAAACGAGTATCAAACCGACTAGTTTTAATATATCTAACAATTTCTAAAAAGTCTTTGGCATAGATGGGATCGCCAATGTCACCACAGAATGTTATTTCATCTATTTCACTCAACAGGTCCGCAGTAAAAGCACGTTGAAACTCAAGCAGGCTAATTTCTCTGTTGAGTGCTTCGGGCCGTAACTCCGTGCGAGGACAGCGTGGACATTTCAAAGTACATTTGCTACTGACTTCGATATGTATACGATGATGATCAAGCAATGTCAATGTCGGTGTTGTAACTTGTGTATCCATTTTCTTTGACCACGTGTAACGTATTGTTTACACGTCCAGACAATTCGTCTTTGTGGCTTACTAGCCATATACTCTTGTGTGCTTCGCGACTCATCTTTTTTAAGACGGCCAGCGCATTTTCAACACCCGAACTATCCATACCCGAATCCACTAACTCATCAATGAACAGTAGGTTAATAGGTTGATATAGACTTTCCCAAACGTCACGGAACGCCCAACTCAAGCTCAAGATCAAACGATTGCGTTCACCGCGACTCAAGTTGTCAAAGTCTAGGTCTCGTCCCAACTCTGTAATACTCACAGTCAAATCGTTGTTGAACTTGACTGTGTGTGGTAAGCCAATACGGTCCAAGTATTGTCCCAAGCGGGCATTTAAATAACTTAGGTTCTGATCAATAATACGTTTGCGAATAAATGAATCTTTGTTGGTCAACAGTTTAAGCAGGAACTCTTGATGATCTCGTAGATTGGTCAACTCGTTGATGGTATCAAAATTGATTTCTTCCACAGCAGTTGCTTGCATTTCTGCAATTTGTTCGGTATACGGATCATTTTCAGCTGCCTTGGCAGTCAACTGTTTGATCAAATTGTCCACAGTGGCCTGATGTTGTATAGCTTCGCTTTCGGTGTCGTAAAATGTCACAGGCCGTGGACCCAGAGTGCCCAGCCCGGTGTGAGCCTGCTGTAGTTCGTCCAAAGTGGCAGCATAGGTTCTCTGATTTTCCTCTGCTGTCGCCAAATCTCTCTGCTTCGATCCCAACACCTGTTGGTGCTTTTCGTCGTGGAACTCTTGACCACAGGTATGACACGTGTGATTTTCCAGCGAAACAAGTTCTGCAGATACCTTGGCAATGGTTTTTTCCTCGCGGGCCAGGTCCAGCTTTGTCCGACCAATCGCCGTCGATAGTTCATTGAGATCCTTTCTAGTTTGATCCCACGTCTTAAACGCTTGGTGTGCCTGAATTTCGGCCTGAATGTCGATCCTCTGTAGTTCTTCGATCGCCGTTTGAATCTTATCGATCTCTTCATCGTGTTTGTTATTCCACAAAGTCTGTCTGCGCTTCAATGCTTCAATTTGTTCTTCAATACGCTTGTTGGCATCGCCCACGGCTTTGATACGGAATTCCTCTTGTGTGATAGCATCCTTGGTTGCTTTGTTTGCTTCTTTGAGATTGTCGGCTTTTTCACTCAATAGTGTAATGCCCAATAATTGTTCAATGATGGTGCGCTGGTCATTGGCTTTTAAACTAAGGAATGGTTCGGTGTAGGTGTTGAGCGCCACAATGTGTTTGAACATTTCGTGACTCATGCCCAACATACGTTCTATTTCGGCCTGTGTTTCTCTACTATCACCCTGCGCATCATCGGTAATTTCTTTTTCTTGATCACCTACCCAGAATTTCATAACACCAGGCTTACGTCCGCGCTCGATGCGATATGCTTCGCCGTCTTTTTCAAAATCAATAGTGACCATCATTCCTTTACTATTGGTTTTGTTGATCAAGTTGTCTTTTTTGATGTTGGTAAGAGCATTGCCGTACAAGGCATAACTGAGTGCATTGATAATGGTGGTTTTGCCTGTGCCGTTACGAGCACCCGAATCATCACCGCCCAAATCTAAATTTTCGCCCAAGACCAAAGTGAGATCTTGTCGATCAAAATCAACTGCTTGTGTGGTATTGCCCACACTCATGAAGTTTCGAACCGTTAGAGTTTTTATTTTAAACATTAGTCTACATTATAGATTGATAAATGGTGTATGTAAATCAAATTGAACAGATTGTTATCCAGCAAAATGATACTCGCTGTTGCTGAAAATAAATTGATTGCCGTCGGTTTGCCAATCCTCCCCCAAGTCTGGGCACGAGTAGTACAACACGTGATTGTCTAATTTAAATTGAAAAAAGTTATCGCGCGGTGCGCCAAAATTATTCATTTGTAATCGACTATCGGGTGTGTCCTTGTCAACAGTTTTTATCAACATACCGGCATTGCGTGGATTGGTACAAAACAGTCGATTAATAGCACGAATATTTTTTTCACGCATCAGTTTTACCGCTTCTCTATTGATGGCAGCAGTGGTATTGACAGTCAGATCAAAATCAACAGCACTGATATTTTTGAGTAAACCTGTTAACGAACCCGGTACCACGTGATCAATAGGAATAAAATTTATTCGATTGTCTGTGATAAATTCGCTCAACATACTCAAGTAATCGTTACCGCCAGGCACGTCAACATCGTTGAATACAAAATGTTCACGACACAGCATAAATCCCGGCAAAAAATTCCAACAGAAATTATAGTCCAGCAAGTGTAAATTTCTAGTGTGCAAAATACTGTCGGTGTTGCTGTACCCCAGTATTGTGGCCATGCGTTGACTCACGGCTGTGATTTTTTTGTGTGTGGCAGCGGCACCGGTGACCAAGTCTTTTGTCAGCACCAATTCGTCAGTGCAACGTATGTCATTTTTTACTGAGGCCAATTGTGCAGTATCTTTGACCTGATAGTCTTGCCAATATGCATTGACCACAACATCTTTGCTCAATGCTGTATACAGTTGGTGATCCCAGTCCGACTTGGTACCAAAATCCAGTATGTAATCAATTGGCTCTAATCCGGTGGGAATAGGGTTGTTCTCCTTGCTATTTCGTATGCGCCAGGTTGCAGGCACTCCATTGATCAAGACCAACCCCAATTCGGCAGCAGCAAACACGCTGGCAAAATAGTCAATGGTCATTACGCTAAAATCAATCAATATGGTTTGACCTGGTTGTACACAGTATTGTTCAATGTAAAACATTTTCCAACGATCAATGCGATCACACAGGTCGTCGTAACTGTAGGTTTTAATGTGTGCCATTTTGTCGTGGTATTGAAATACCATTGCGGAATTGATTGAATGTCTAGTTATCATTGTTGAGTCCTGTGTAGCCCATCGCTTGAGCTATTTCTGTGTGAGTCTTGGTAAAGTCTTGTGAGCGTATACGGTCATAGTACGCCACAGTTTTTATAAATTTTTGTCCGTTGCTGCCGGCGCTTGATTTGATTCTTTGAGCTAGATTACGCAAAGATTCGTTTGAACTAGTTTGATATTTATCAACAACCAAGTCACGTGCCGCAGAAGTCATTGAGTCTATGCTCAGGTAATCGGGATCATCCAAGTAGTTTAAAGTGACCATTATGTTGTGTTGGTCGGCCCACTCATACAAACGATCCAGGTAATAAATGTTTTGTATGTTGACAGTGGGGAATATGCTTACTTTGAACACAGGATCGGCAGTTAACTCTTTGAATCGTAAAATATTTTGTTCAACTGCTGTCCACGTGCCACCGCGCTCTAATTCAAATTGAATGCCCACATTGTCAATACTCAAACAAACATCAACTTCGCGAAATTGTCGCAGAGTATCAATCAAGTCCTCGGGATATACGCTACCATTGGTGTTGAAGTGCAAACGTATATGATCAGCGTGACCATTGGCCACAGCCGAATGTAAAAATGTCTTTAACTCTTTTAACAAAAACGGTTCACCGCCGTAGAAATCTAAATTTTCTACGTCGGGTATGAGTCGATCTAGCTCGCCCCACATAAACTCATTGTAGCCAGCCCAACGATCGCCCACCACCGGAATACTAATACCACGTTGTCGTTGACTTTGTCTCACTTCCTCGGCCACCAAACTACTACTAGTTGGGTTACAAACACGGCATTTAAAATTGCATACATTACCGGGCTTCAAGTCCAAGCTGCGTACTTTTAGGTCATCGTGCCAGGTACTGTAAAAATCACGGCTGTTCTTGCCTATGTGCCATTGGCGATTTGATTGTAAGCCTTCAGCTTCGTGACGCCAACATTTTTCACAGCCCTTGGATTGCACACCAGACAATAGTTCTGTACGTATACGATTCATTTGATCACTGTGATATAACTCTGTTAAGGTATTATCGTTGCCGTTACCAATAAACTCTTTGCTTACACAGCAAGGATATACATCGCCGTTGTGTCTAACTTCTAAATGACCCCACAGCAATGGACAAAACGTGTCACTGTTGACCTGGTATCCTGTTCCTGGTATGCCGGCATCAGAAATATCATTTTGCCAAATACAAAAGAACTCGCCAATGTCCAACAGTTCTCTGGCCCTGGCCACGTGATTAACCAACTCCGGGTCTGGGTAATTACCATAGAATACAATACGCTCGCGGTCGGCAAACTCATCCTTGCGTACACTTTCTAATAACTTGTAAGCAGCCGTTGGTGAGTGGCTAACTTCTGCAAAGTCAGCAAATACCAATAACTTATAGTCTTTTTCCAAGTTGGCTCGTAGTTCTTGCGTGTTCATCGTCGTCTGCAGGTGCTTACACACACTGGTATTGGTTGACTGCTTGTAAAACTTTTCTCATAGTTCTTTTGAAATACGTCACTGCGAATAATAGTGTCTAAGGTATGCGTGTGCAAATCAATTTGGCTGTAATCGCCGACTACTTCAATGATTTTCTTTTTGTTTATTAAATTACTCAGACCATAATTGGGAATACGATGCCATCCCATTAAATGACAGCAAGGCCACACAGTACCATCAGCATATATACCAATCCATTTGGTATCGATAGCTTCACAGTCAATTGCTGTGGTCTGAATATTCTGTTTGTATTCGCCTTCTACGTAGGAATTGACTTTGATTGTGGCAGGCTCTAGTCTGTGTGTTACCGTACCTTTATCATAAACATCTTGATAACCTTTGCCTTCAAAGCGACCTGAGCTACGTAGCCAAAATTTTTGAAATCCTAAGTCGCGACTCAATTGCTTTGCCTGTTCAATTTGATGTTGATTGTGTTGGAACACAATATATTGCCATTCAGCCTGTCCACCCGCAGAAATAAATGTTTGGGCATTTCGTATAGCAAGATCAAAGTCAACACCTATGCGATATAAAGGACTAGTATCAGCTAAACCATCAATGCCAAATACAACCTTGTTGTGGGGGTCTAATACTCTAGCTAAATCTGCCCAGGTATCGGCGGAACCAAGTCCGCCATTGGTGTGTACTGTTATTTGGGCCGGACTATGCAGTTTCATATAGCGCACAATATTCACAATGTCTCTGTGTGCCATACAGTCGCCGGTACTGCCTTGAAAATTAATATTGGTTAATTGCGCCCAGAAGCCGACGGGAATTTGATTGCGAATTACATCTAGTGATAGTTCGTCACGTAAGAATTTATTAACTGTACCATCGGGTGGGGTGCGTAAGCATTGAGGACAACGAGCCTGACACTGATTTGTAGGCTCAATTTCTAGTCTGCGGATATCCTCAAATGCATACATTACTCAGAGATTTCTGTAAATGTCCAACAGTAAATTTTTGTTGTACTGCTCGCTTTCAATGGAATTCAGTTGTCCGAACACAATCTGATCCACCGATTCAAATGCTATGTTGCCTTGTATTTCGTATTCGCTTAGATCTGTGGTTTTGGCCGGTATCAAGGTAATTTCACGCAGGTTGTAAGTGTCAATAAAAGTTTCTTTGATAAATGTGGCTTCTTCGTAGCTGATATCGATATCTAAATTTACCCTTACGTGCATATTGGGCCTAAGCATAACTTCGGTGTGCTTGAGCACATCACTCAACTGGAACACACGATACATAGGTTGATCAGGCCAGGCGTGATAAACTGGTGGCTTGTCCCATTCTAGAATCATTAGGCCGCGGTCATCATCACCGGCATCGGCATAGTTGTGTGGAAAACAGTTGCCCAGATAGGTAATATTGCCTTTGGTTTGACGCTTGTGGAAATGACCTGAATAAACGTGTTCAAAACCTTTGAGGTCGTTTTTGGGATCTACATCACCGTGATCGGGCATGGCAACCATGGCATTCATCAAATAACCTGGTAATTCAAAGTGCCCAAACATATATTTACCAGTTAATTTTTTTAAACGCTTGTGGTCATCACCAATGAGCCACGGAGCAATAGTAACATCACCTTGAGTAAACCAATCATTCACAATCTTGATGTTGGGTAGGTGTTTGGCCCACTCCACGCTTTGCACATCTCGCTTGTCTCTATAGTATAAATCGTGGTTGCCGGGAATAAAATACACAGAGTCAAAATTGTCATTCAAATGTTCCAAAGCTCTGAGACTGTAGCCCAGAGTTAAAATATTGATTGACGCACGATTGTTGTGCCAGTCACCGGTAAAGATGCAGGTTTCACATCCTTCCTCTTTGGCTTTGGCTGTGGCCCATTTGACAAAGGCCAAACAGTCTTCGTTGTGCAAGGTACTATTGGATTTTAAGCCGAAATGTATGTCTGTGAAGACTGCGGCCTTCTTAAAAAGGTTTGTCATAGTTACACAGTATAACTGATTGTTTTGGTAAATGCAATACTAATTTGTTCAATCGTCGTAGCCACCATCACTGCTGCCGGTACTGATTTTCATACCTTGACGTGTGTAGCTTGGTGTTAAGTTGTTCATTTCTAAAATGTCATCACGTAAGTTTTGATTACGTTTTTCAATATTTAGAACACGTGTAAAACTGTTGGTAATGGCCGCTGTGTAATAGGCAAATGGATTTTGACTTTTAGATTCATCAAACTGTAGTCCAATTTGTGATAACTGTAACAATGCTTGACTACGCATTTCGTCGTTGTAGGTGTAACCACGCCAGTTGCTACGAGTGGCATAGCGTTCGCACAGCTTGATAAACATATGAGCCAATTTTGGAGTCATTTTGCCGTGATCTTTGCTGAAGTTGCCCTTGACAAAATCACCTTGCCAGTGACTACGTCCCACCAATACAGGTTCGCCCTCTTCGGTAACTGTGTAGTGTTCAAACGGCGGAAAATTAACTTTGACATATTTGGTATTGCCGGCAATGTCCAAGGTGTCATCGTCGTACTCGGAATGAGTAACAGCACCCTCTTCTTCTTCGTAGGCTTTGATAGCGGCTTTGCGGCTTTTGACATCGTCCACTGGAATATGATCCCATGTCATGACACGGAATACCACATCGGTGTCAGGCACGTCCTTGAGCTTGATTTCAAATTCGTCCATCTTGCGCTTGGTGCCGTCGGCTGTAGCTGCTTCGTGCGCCAGCTTTTGCAAACGCACAGCACGATCTTTACGTGCTTGCAAGATGTTCTTTTTGTTTATTTTTGATACTGCTGGCAAAATCATATCGTAGTCTGCGTAGGCAGGAGCAGTATAGTAGCAATAGGTATTTTTGCTTTTGTGAATTTCTTTTAGAATGTCTTTGTTGTTAAGATAGTTATGGCGCACCTCTAGTTCCTTTAAAGTTAGCACATACTAACATAATTATCTTCGCAAGGTCAACCTTTTTTAAAAAAATCTTTATATGCCCACATATTGATATCAATAAATACTGTATAACACAGGAACACTTATGCCAGTTTTACCTAACGCACCACTACCCGGTAACAGCTTAGACGGCTCATTTGGGCAACAGATCGGGCAGGCCATAAGCTCAAGCCTGTTGGGTTCTGTTGGATTGAGTTCAAGATCCAATGCAGTAAACGTGGCTGATATGTTCAAGTACAGCACCAAAACAACTGCACCTGCACCTAGATTTACCTATCCTAATGCCAATCAGGACTGGCGAGTGCGTATCAGTTTACCGGCTGGCGCAAACTATTTTTACAACGATCCCAACAACAGTTTACTGAGTCCGTTGCGTACTGAAGTCAATGGATCGGGTGGCGGTGGCGATTTTGCCTTGACCGGCATAGCCAATGCGCTATTTGGCGGATCGCAACGAGTTGGTGTAGTTTTTCCGTATACTCCACAAGTGCAGATAACTCATACTGCAAACTATTCTTCGCAAAAATTAACTCACAACAATTACGCACAATACTATTACGAAAGCAGTGAAGTGTCGGCCATTTCAATCTCGGGCGATTTTACTGTGCAAAACATCAACGAAGGTCAATACCTGTTGGCCTGTATCTATTTCTTCCGCAGCGTTACTAAAATGTTTTTTGGATCTGATCCAGCAGACCTAGTAGGTAACCCACCGCCCATAGTTTATTTGAACGGATATGGTCAATACTATTTGCCCAATGTGCCGTGTGTGGTCACCAGTTTCAGTCACACTATGCCGGCTGAAGTTGACTATATGGACATTCCTGAACCAGGCTTGCCCAATTTCAACCCACAGTTGACCGGTGCAAGATTAAACAGCACACGCTTGCCAACTACCAGTTCTATTTCAGTGTCTCTGCAACCTGTTTACAGTCGTACCGCACAGAGTCAAAACTTCAGTCTCGAAGATTTCTCCAATGGTTCATTGATCAATCCGCCTGGTGCTGGCAACCCAGCCAGTGCGTTTGGTGCAAGTCACGGTTCTCAGTATGCCAGCAACAATAAAAATGGTGGATTTATTTAATGGCCAAATATTCAAACACTAGCCCTTACAATGGTACCGGCACGTGGGGGCCATTTTTAGACATATGGGTTGGAAAAACAATTCCTGCTGCCAGCACCGATGCCAGATACGAAATTGACCCACCTTTTAACCTACGTCCCGATCTGCTGGCACACAAATTGTATGGCGACAGCAACTTGTGGTGGGTGTTTGCGGTGCGTAATCCAGATGTACTTAAAGATCCTGTTTTTAATTTTCTTGCACCCAACATCATTTACGTGCCCACTGCTACCACAATCAAAAAAGCATTGGGTTTATAAACCATGGCCGTTCAAGCTCCAATTCCCACTAGTGTAGTACCCAATCCCCTGCACAATTACGCCAGCTATACCTACACTTGGAGCCTATGGTGGTTGGATGTTGCAGACTACAATGCATTGACTGCCAGTCAAGTTGAAAGTGCTGTCACTTATCAGTTGGGGCCAAACAGCTACGTGGTCGCCGAAGATTCCGGTCTATATCCAGATCGCCGACTGCCCAGCACAGCCGGCCTAAATTATTATATTCAAGATGTTGAATTTACAACAGTAATTGGACTTAATAAAAAAAGCAAAAGTACCAACATGATTGAAGGTACGTTTACCATCATTGAACCCTACGGAGTTACCTTGATTGACAGCCTGCTGATGGCCAGTCAAACATCGTCGGGATTTCAAAATTACCTGCAACAGCCCTATATGTTAGAATTAAATTTTACCGGCTACGATGACAACGGCAATCCAATCGGTCGACAGTATGCCAACATATTTAGAAAACGTTTTCCAATAAAAATCATTGAGTGCAAAATCAGTGTTGGTACCAAGGGCACCGAATACAAACTGGGATTTGTTCCTACCGGATCCGGTGATGCACACAGCGACGAACTGCGCACTACTCCACGCAATATGTCTATTACAGCTCGAACAGTTGATGAGTTTTTCAACGGAGACCCCAATGCCAAACCGCCTACCAAAGGAGTGGCTGGCGAATTGGCAGATTTTTATCAGGCCGAAGTCACTGATGGCAAACGCACAGTAGCTGATGTTTTTAAATGGGAATTTGATCCAGAAATAGCCAAAAGCAGTATAGTGTCAGACCAGCTGACCCCATTGAGCCAAGGCAACCCCGATGGCTTTAAAAAAACTGGCGCAGTTGCTCCTGGCATTGATCTCAGCAAAAACACTTTTAACATACCAAAAGGTACTACCTACGTTGACATTATTAACAAAGTGTTGGCACAAAGCGATTGGCTAATCAACAAACAACTGGGATTGGAAAAGCCTGAAAAAAAAGAAAGCACAGAAACTTCTGTGTTTAACGCATTCAAGGTAGTGACTAAATCCACATTCCTGGCCTACGATAAAACACGCAATACCTATGGCAAACAGCTGACTTATAAAATACTACAGTATCCAACTTGGAAAACAGATCATCCTGACTTGCCACAGTTGTCGGACAGCACACCATACACAGCCAAGATTTACAACTACATATACACAGGAAAAAATACCGATATCATTGATTTTAAATTGCAGTTTGATACTACTTTTTACACGGCTGTTAACAAATATACCAAAACAAATGCAGCCACACAGGTTACAAAAAACACCAACAGCGAAGAAGTAACCAGCAAATTGCCAAGTTTTATGCCGAGCTTGAGTTTTCTTTCTCAATTTATTCCACAGCTGGCACAGATACCGTCAGCAACACCAGTTAGATATCACAGCGTGGTGGGCGACCAAAGCAACACAGTTGGTTTAAACATTATCAACAGACCAGCGGCACAACAAAGTGCCGACATATTGAAATCAGTATACAGTAATGCAGCCGGCGACATGGTCAACGTGCATTTGACTATCGTGGGCGATCCTACCTTGATCAAACAAGACGATTGGTTATATACCCCAACGCCCTCAAGCAAAACCGGATCTGGTGCTGTTTCTGCTGATTCGGTACAAGTGTCAACAGATAACAGTTTGTTGGGGCAGTTGGAAAACAGTTTGGCAACAGCAGCCACAAACATTGTGACTGGTGCAGTAAACAGTTTGATCAATGGTACTGTGAATCGATTGCTGGGCGGATTGGGAATAAAAGGTGCCGGCAACTATCTTTCATTGGGACAAGATCGATTCGCTGCACAGTATGGTCATATCAAAATGGACAGTGGAGAAGTGGTTTGCTCGCTTACTGTAAACACTCCGGTAGACATTGATATAGATATCACCAACCAAGGTCTGGTATATCCAAAGCCTGGTATGCGTACCAGTTTTTTTAGTGGACAGTACAAAATTTTAACAATAAAAAACAAATTCAGTCATGGGGTGTTCACACAGGAGTTGGACTTGGTTCGTTACAACAACAGCGATGCAGCCAAAGCATTTGGTGCAGGCAGTACTGGATCGGGCGCAGGCTCAGCATTTGGTCGAGTGGGCAGTACCATTGGCGGTGCAGTTGTTGGCGCAGTTGGCGGTGCAGTCGGCACATTACAAGACAATCTCAAAAGTTTACTGCCTACCAACGGGTCCAGTGCAGCCGGTGATGCAGCCACGTATCAACAAAAGATTGCCGAAAACGGATATGATACTGAATTGGATACTTATACTACCGACAGCCTGGGCAATACATACAAAGACGGATCGTTGTACAGAGCTGCCGAAGTTGAAGATTTCCCCGACGATGGCACAGCCGCAAGATCTGAAAAAATACCAAACGATGGATGGGGTGAGGGCACATAATGGGATCAAATCTAATACGCCGAACCGGTGCAGATCAAAGTACCAAAGCCGATGGCAAAAATTCTGGAATGACAGTGGACCCGGGTCCATACGAAGCCATAGTGGTCAGACACGTGGAAGGATCGCGTATGGGACAACTGGAAGTGTACATACCCGAGCGTGACGGCACATTCGACCCCAACGGCAAATACACTCCTGTCAGCTATGCCAGTCCATTTTACGGAACCACTTACGGAACTGATAGACAAAATTTACCCAATACTGCAGCCACAGCCGGTCAAAGTTACGGTATGTGGATGGTACCACCCGACATTGGTTGCAAAGTATTGGTCACTTTTGTGGCCGGCGACTTAGGACGCGGTTACTGGTTTGCTTGTGTGTACGATACACCAAGTCACCATATGGTTCCTGGGATGGGTCGAGCTGTTGGTAACAAAACTGCTCCTAGCACAGATGCCTTGGCTAGTAAAATATCCAGCAATACTGTGGTCCCGGTGATAGAATACAGCACCAGCGATCCCAAGGCCTTTACCAAAGATGCACTGACCAGTACTCCACGTTACCCACACGATGTACAGACTTCTATACTGCTCAATCAAGGACTTGATCGAGATAAAATACGCGGCGCTATTAGTTCTAGTAGTTTACGTGAATCGCCCAGCAATGTATACGGAATCAGCACTCCGGGTCGCAAGGCCACTGCAACCAATCAAGTGCCTGGTAAAACCCAAGAAGTTATATATCGCAAAGGCGGGCACAGCTTTGTAATGGATGACGGAGCCGCCGGAGATCCAGTCAACCCCGAAGGCACAGATCAACTGATTAGATTGCGTAGTTCAGGTGGACACCAAATTTTGATGAACGATACTGAACAAGTGCTTTACATTGCCAGCGCATCTGGGCATCAGTGGGTGGAGTTCAGTCCCAACGGACAAATCAACATTTACGCAGATCGTGGATTTAATGTACGCAGCAAAGGCACACTGAATCTACACAGTGACAAAGCAGTAAACATACAGGGAGACACAGTACATATCAGTGCCAGTGGCAAAGGTATTACTTTAGACACCGACGGCAAGATAAATCTAAATGCAATGGACAGCGCATCATTTAAATCCATTGGGCCAATGACCTTGCATTCAATGAGCACAGGATCGTTTGCGGCAGCCAATGGATTCAGCGCCAGCTCTGATGGAGAAATATCACTGAATGGCAGCAAGGTAAACTTAAACAATGGTGGCGGTGGTTCTCCATCACCGGCTACACCGCCTACAACAACCCCGCACCCAGATGTGGCATTGACCAACGGCGTATGGACCGAAGGTGACACGTTTGATTCTATCTGTACAGTGGCACCGTCACACGAACCTTGGAAGAGATCAAAATAACATGGATGCTGGAATCTTAGCTGCCAGTCGCGTAGCAGTAGCCAACCCATTACCAAATTCGTGGTTGGGTCGTGCCGACGCACCTATTGCCCCACCGGCTTGGGCCACCGGCAATAATGCATTGACATCTGCACAAATACGCAATTTGTTGGCACAGATTGCGTACGATCAAAGTGCTTGGAATTACGCCTTGATTGGTGACGACAACGAGTTGGGCCGATATCAATTTGAAACAACCATACTGGAACAGTACGGATTGTTGGCACCAGGATCCAACACAGCATACGGGTCAGGTTGTGTAAACTACCGCAACTGCTGGCGTCAGACTGCTGTTAAAAATGCCACCAATTCCTATGCAACATATCTGTACAACATTACCAATTTGAACGGATTTTTAACTAGCCCAGCTGCACAAGAGCACTTGGCTTATCAACGTTTGCTGGATTTGAACTATCAATTGGGCTTGATCAACGCCATAACTGATCAAGATACTGCTGATGTTGTAGCCGGAATGATATATGTGGCCTGGGGGTTAGGGGCAGGATCCAGCGCACACTCAACTTTGCCGATCGGAACCGGTGCCTATGCCTGGAGATATCACAACATAGGAGCCGGGCAAATCTATTACAATGCTGGCCGCTATGCTGTTACTGTTTTAGGTCAATAAATACTATTATGATTACATATCGCGGATTCAGCACAAGAAATAGCCCCAAAAAATACACGTTGACCGACTACGAGTTGGCCAAACAAGACCTCTTGAACTATTTCAACATACGCAAGGGCGAAAAACTAATGCAACCAAATTTTGGCACTATTATTTGGGATATGCTGTTTGAACCCTTGACTGAAGATACACAACAGATGATCACCGACGATATCAAACGTATTGTAACGTACGATCCTAGATTGACCATTGGGCAAGTGGCTGTGACACAGCAAGAAAATGGATTTTTGGTACAATTGACCTTGGCCTATATACCCACAGATCAAACCGACGTAATTAACCTGAATTTTAACCGCGCTTCAAACACCCTGACCACTAATTAACTGACCATATTATTTGCCCTGATAAATATTGAATACAGGGCAAAGATACAATATGGCACAAACAACACGTCAAACAAATCTATTAGTTCAGCAAGACTGGACCAAGATTTATCAGACTTTTACCAACGCAGACTTTACCAGCTACGATTTTGAAACCTTACGTAGCTCAATGATAAACTACCTCAAAGTTTATTATCCCGAGTCATTCAACGATTTCCTAGAAAGTTCAGAATATCTAGCATTGATAGATATGATTGCGTTTTTGGGTCAAAGTTTAGCTTTCCGTACTGACCTAAATGCCCGTGAAAATTTTATAGACACAGCACAGCGTCGAGACAGCATCATGAAGTTGGCTCGTATGCTCAGTTACAATCCCAAACGTGCCAACAGCTCAAATGGCCTGTTAAAAATTGAAAGCGTCAGCACAACAGAATCTATTACCGACAGCTCAGGACAAGACTTGTCCAATGCCACCATATTATGGAACGACACCACAAACGACAACTGGTTGGAACAATTTACCACAGTACTGAATTCTGCATTGATTTCCAATCAAGTGATTGGCAAACCTGGCAACACACAAACAATCAACGGTATTGAAACACAAGAATATTCCATTGGCATCAACACAAATACTTTGCCAGTGGCACAGTTCAGTACCACAGTTCGTGGCAACACTTTGAGCTTTGAAGCTGTCAGTGCAACCACAGTGGGCAAAACTTATGTGTACGAAGCGGACCCTACCACAGTAGGCAAGTTCAATATCCTGTATCGTAACGACAACAACGGCAACGGCAGCGTCAACACTGGATTTTTCTTGTATTTCAAACAGGGCACACTGAATGCCACAACATTTGATATCAAGAACAGCATACCCAACAACTATGTGAGTATTCCTGGCACCAACGTCAACAACACCGATGCTTGGCTATATAGCCTAAATACCGATCAATCGCCTAACCAATTGTGGGATCAAGTTCCAGCTTTGGGCGGAGTAAACGTGATTTACAATCAACAAGTTGACAAGAATCTTTATCAAATCAACACGCTCAACAACGATCAGGTCAACTTGGTATTTGGTGACGGCAGTTTCTCAAATATTCCGCAGGGCCTATTTAAATTTTTCTATCGCGTGTGCAACGGTTCCACCTACAGTATAACTCCGGACGATATGGCTCTAGTGACAGTGGCATTTCCTTACATCAGTGCCAAGAACTCAATTGAAACTATCACATTCACAGCCAGCTTGAAATACACAGTGACCAATGCCACAGCGGCACAAAGTCTGGCCAGCATCAAAGCCTTGGCACCTCAACAGTATTACACACAAAATCGTATGATCACTGGCGAGGATTACAACATATTTCCGTTGACCACTTTTACTGGCATACAAAAAGTCAAAGCAGTTAACCGTACCAGTTCGGGTGTGAGCCTGTACTTGGATGCCATTGATCCAACTGGCAGTTATTCAACCACAAATATTTTTGGTGATGACGGTATCATTTCTTCAAACACCAAAACACAATCAAACACCTTTGATTTCCTGACCAGCAACGACATTTACACAACCATTTACAATGATGTGATTCCCATGATCAACAGTACGGAAATGCGTAATTACTATTACAAAAATTTCCCACGTATTGACGCTGTAGACAGCCAGCAGTGGACAGCCAATACTGTGTTTACCAGCAATACTGTGGTGTCATACAACGGACAAAATTATCAAGTTACAGCCAACGTGTTTGCCGATACCTGGGCCAATGTATCCAACGTGGCAATCACATCGGTGTCGGGATTGACATTCCATCAAACATCAAACAGTACTGCAATCAGCTCAGGTACATTGACATTGGCAAATACCGTGCAGGCTGTGGGCGGATCAGCCACAGGCAATTTGCAATATGTGAATTCTGGTGCGCTGTTGCGATTTGTCGCTCCATCCAATTACCACTTCGACGCAGCTCAAACACTACAACCCGGAAATGTGGCATTGCCCACTGATTCAACACACTTGTATGCTGCTGTCTCCTCAGTAGTAGCCAGTACAGATTTAAACACCCCCAATTTGATCAAGTTGGCCACAGTGGTACCAACCGGTGCAGTCTTGGACAAAGGTGGAATAATTCCAGCTTACAAAAACGATTTTACTAACAGTTTAGTATCCACATTGGTTACACAGGTTCAGGCACACGTGAACTTTGGTTTACGTTTTAATCAATTGACACAGGCCTGGGAAAATATTTTACCAGCCGACATTGGCAACAGTTCAGATTGGCTGTTAAAGTTTGAATATCAAAACGGCTTGTACAACGTGAGTTATAAAACACTGACTTACTCGTTCTCCAGCGCCGGTCATACCAAGTTTTATTACGATCCCTTGTCAAAAGTTTACAGTAGTGCCACTGGTACCAACATCAACGACACTATTAAAATATTGAAAATTAATACTAAACCCAACTCTGATCGTATGCTAGAACGAGATCACATCTGGCAGATTTATGATTCTGTGGTTGAAGTTGACGGATACGTCAACGACTCTGTGGTCAATGTAAAAATTCCTGAAACACAAATGGAAAACGTTCCCAGCAATCCTGAGCTGTTCCAAACAGTGGCAAACACAGCCACTACTAGAGACAGCCTGTATTTCCAATACACGCACAACGCACCAAGTCGCAGTAGAATTGATCCAACCCCAATCAACATCATTGATCTTTATATCTTGACAGCAGACTATTCCAAGAGTTACATCAATTGGTTGCGAGATTTGACCGGTGTGGTTTCTGAACCAGAATTGCCAACAAGTACCAGTTTAGAATTGGCTTACAACAACCTAGATTCATTCAAAGCAATGAGCGACAGCATTGTTTACAATCCTGCCAAATTCAAACCCTTGTTTGGTGCCAAAGCAGATCCTAGCTTGCAAGCCAGATTTCAAATTGTAAAAAATCCATCGGTCAACGTGACCGACAACGAAATCAAGAGTCAAGTGGTTGCGGCCATCAACACATACTTTGACATTGCAAACTGGGACTTTGGTGACACATTTTATTTCTCAGAATTGGCTGCATACCTGCATTCAACCTTGGCGCCCAATATCAGTAGCGTATTGATTGTGCCAGCCGACAACAATTTGGTATTTGGTAACTATTTCCAAATCAACGCAGAGCCTTGGGAAATTATTACCAGCGCAGCCACAGTGGATACAATTGATATTATCACGGCTGTTACAGCAGCAAGTTTAAATCTTTCTAACTCGATAGTAGGCGGTGGTGCATAATGGCATTGATCAATACCCAAAACTTTTTACCTCAGGTATTTAGAACTACAACCAACCAACGTTTTACCGGTGCAACACTGGACCAGTTGGTACAAGACAGCGTTATTGGACCACTCAACGGATACATTGGTAGAACCTTTGCACCCACTTACAAGCTGGGTGACAACTATGTTCCTGAAACAAGTGCATTACGCAAGCAGTATCAACTGGAATCAACAGTTGTAGTAGATGACAACAACAAAAATATTTTATTTACTGCCGACTACATAGACTTATTAAACACAGTAAGTACCAACAACGGTTTTGCAAACAACCATCAGCGTTTGTTCTCAGAAGAAATTTACAACTATGACGGAAAATTTGATTACGATAAATTTGTAAATTACGGAAATTATTATTGGTTGCCTGATGGCCCTGCGGCTGTGGACATTTATTCCAATCAAGTTCCGCTAGCCGGCAACTTTGCTGTGACTAGAAATACCGGTGTAGGCGGTTACACATTTAGCGGTGCTGGCACTTATCAAAATCCGCAGTTGATTTTGGCACGCGGTGGTTCATACGAATTTCAATTGAATCAACCTGGCATTAAATTTTGGATACAAAGCGAACCCGGATTAACCGGTGTCGACCGAGCAGTACCAACTATCAGCACTAGAGAAGTGTTTGGTGTAGTCAACAACGGTAGCGATACCGGCACAGTCAAATTCAACGTGCCACGAAAAACAGCACAGGATTTTTTCCTGCAGATGAGAACAGCTTCTCAAGTTGATGCAGCTGCGGTATTTGATTACACTGAAATACAAAATCGTCGCTTGAGCGAATTCTTAAGAACATACCCCGAAGGCATTGACGGAGTCAAAATTGAAGCCGGCAAAACACTGGTGTTTATTAACAACAAGATCGACGATCAAAACTGGACTGCACCCTTATTGCCGCCAGACTATACTGCACAAGCCACTGGATATTCTGTACCAGGAGCCATAGTAGATCCTGCTCTGCGTACTGGTGTTTGGCAAATTAGCCTGACCCCCATTGACAACGGTGCCGATTCAGTAATACAGATTTCTTCTTTGACCACTGTAGATAAACAACAAAAAGTTTTTATTGTGTCAGGAAAAACCTACGCATCATTTTATTACTGGGTTGACAACAACTACTTGTACAATCGAGTACCATTGATTACAGCCGACTTGGATTATCTATACTATCAAGACAGTAGCAATCCCGACTTTATTGGCGAAATCAAATTGGTTGATACTGCCGGAACTCCTATAGATATTGCAAATGATATCTTGGGACGAGTTGGATATACCAGTCCCAATGGCGTTGCATTTACCAACGGATTAAAAATACGTTTTGATTCAATGGTAGTGCCGGTTGATTATGCCAACCGTGAATATTATGTAGAAGGAGTTGGAACTGGTATTGTGTTGGTGCCAGTGTCGCAATGCATAGTGCCCGAAGCATTTGGCGCAGATATAGCAACTACACCCGATTACTTTACAATCAATCGTGCCAGCCAGGATGCCAATCCCTGGAGCCGCAGTAACCGTTGGTTCCACAAAGATGTACTGGCCACATCGGCCAGTTACAATCAAACAGATATCAACTACGGCCCAAATATTTTTGGCCGCCGTCCTATTATTGAATTTGAACCTAACCTACAGTTGTTCAACTACGGACGCCAACACAAACAAACAGTAGACGTAATCATTGGTGTAAATCCAAACGAAGCACAGAGTGATGCTTTCAATCAAGTTGAAGGCCAGATCACTGCACAAGTGGACGGAATCACAGTATACCCTGGTATGCGTATTATTTTTGCCAACGACTATGATAACACAGTCAAAGGCCAAATTTGGGAAGTGTTATTTGAAACCATCAATCACACCAACTTTATCAGACTGATACCAACCAACGACGACCCGGTGTTGGCATACGAAAACGTGTTGATCACGCAAGGAACACACACCGGCAATACCTATAGATTTGATGGCGCACAATGGCATTTGTGTCAGGCCAAGACCAATTTTAATCAGCCACCAATGTTTGAACTGGTAGATGCTGATGGCTACAGCTTTGCAGATACCACCGTTTATCCTGCGTCAACCTTTGCTGGTACACAGTTGTTTGGCTACGAACACGGCACAGGAACACCCGATGCAGTATTGGGTTTTGCCTTGCAATATCAAAACTTCAACAACATTGGCGATATTGTTTTTTCAAACTATTACGACACAGACACTTTTACCACAACAGTAAATTCTACCGTGACCACACACAACTGCAACAGCGGCTATATGGTCAAAAATTCTGGACTGGACACACAAACAAAATTAAACAACTGGGTGAAAGGTGTTGAACCAACACAACAATATCAACTGTTTACCAAATTCTTTGAAGGATACGTGATAACAGATGATCAAGGTATAGAAAGAGCATTTGTACAAATTGATGTGACGCCCGACAACGAAGCCACAGTACCATACATCAAAGTTTTTTTAAACAACACATTGCTACGCAGAGATGTTGACTATGTGGTAACTACCTATGGTGTATACAATGTTGTTAATCTTTTATCGATGCCAGCCATTGGAGATAAAATTGACGTTGCTGTGTTTAGCAACGAACCAAGCAGTATAGGCTACTACGAAGTTCCTCAGAACTTGGACCTAAACCCACTGAATGAAAATTTCACAACAATCACGCTTGGCCAATTACGAGCACACTATAACAAACTGATTGAAAATACTGTTACTGGGGCAACTGAATCAACACCTTCGCAAGACAGATATTTAAAAGCGCAAGGTGGCACACTGGTACAACATAGTGCGCCATTGACTTATGCAATGAGTTTTTTAAACGATCCGTCGGCCAATTTTGTTGACAGCATTACGGCAGCAAGAAAAGAATACACACGCTTTAAAAATAAATTTTTGGGCCTGTGCACCACGTTGAATGGTATTGATTATAAAAATCCCGTGACCGGTGTTGATGCCATATTACAAAGTATCAATTTGGTCAAAAACAACACATTCCCTTGGTACTTCAGTGATATGGTACCACAAGGTGGCAATTACAACACCACGGTGTACTCTATTTTAAATGCACGTCAAACCAGTTACGAAATCAGCAGTTTCTTTGACACAACCAAATTGAGCAATCGTGCAGTATTGGTCTATTTAAACAATAAACAATTGGTAATGGGACGCGACTACCAATTCAGCACAGTGAGTCCAGCAGTTGAAATCATGGTTTCATTGACATTTGGTGACACACTGACCATCAGAGACTATTTTAATACCGATGGTTGTTATGTGCCGGAAACACCAACCAAATTGGGACTGCACCCAAAGTTTGAACCAGAGATTTATCTTGACAGCACATATCAAACTCCTGTGCGTGTTATTAGAGGACACGACGGAAGTTTAACTCCGGCGTTTGGTGATTTCCGCGACGACTTTTTGCTAGAACTTGAGCGAAGAATTTTTAACAATATCAAAGCCAGTTACGCAACCAATGAAATTAACCTTTACGATACAATTCCCGGATATTTCAGAAATACTGACTACAGCAAAGAAGAATTCAATCAAATTCTAAACCAAAACTTTTTACAGTGGGTCGGCAATTACAAAATTGACTACACATCAAACACTTGGTATGACGCCAACAACAGCTGGACCTGGAACTATGGCGGTCTGGCTGACAGCCTGACAGGACTTCCTTTACAAGGAACTTGGCGAGCAATTTACAACTACTGGTTTGACACAGATAGTCCGCACCTGCATCCGTGGGAAATGTTGGGCTTCAGTCGCCAACCAAATTGGTGGACAGATCGTTATGGTCCAGCACCGTACACCGGAAACAACTTGACTCTGTGGCAAGATCTTGAAGCTGGCTACATTTGGAACGCAGGCAATCCCTACTACGATACAAGATTTGCTAGACCTGGCTTGACATCAATTATTCCAGTGAACGAAATTGGCGATCTAAAATCACCATCAGAGATTCCGTTGATGGCAGGGCTCAATCAAAGAACTATATCTGGCAGTTTCAGCGTGGGTCAGCAAGGCCCAGTAGAAACAGCTTGGCGCAGAAGCAGTGACTATGCTTATGCATTGCAATTGGCTATGGCATTGACTAGACCAGCAAAATATTTCAGCACACAAATTGACACCAGTCGTTTCTATAGAAATTCAGTAACTGGACAATTCAGCAACAGCGACAATCAAAAATTGACTCCAACATTGTTGGCTGTCAATGGCGACAGCACATCGGGTACTGTGTTACGTACCAGCGGCTATATCAATTGGATTTTTGACAGCGTTAAAAATCTTGGCATTGATCCAGTAGCAAAGTTCAATCAGTATTTTATGCATTTGAATATGCAACTGTCTTACAAAGTTGGTGGGTTCACTGATAAAAAGATTTTGACGGTGAGTGCGGAACAAACAAGTCCGGGTTCAACAAATGCCAGCGTAATTATTCCAGATGCAAACTACAATTTGTATCTAAACAAATCGGTTCCGGTTAAATCCATTTCATACAGCGCAGTGATCGTGGAAAATGTTCAGGCAGGCTATAGCGTAACCGGATACGATACAACCAATCCGTATTTTACCATTATTCCAAGTGCGGTAAGCAGATCAGTTGACGTGGTAACTGTCAATGGACTAACAGTGAACCTGTACCAAGACAGCGCCAACGAAACAATGACCATACCATATGGTACAGTATTTGTAAACGAACAACAGTTGGCAGACTTTTTATTCAGCTATCAAAGATACTTGACCAGTCAAGGTTTTGTGTTTACTGACTTTGATTACGATCTCAGTGAGGTGCGTGATTGGAAATTGAGTGTCAAAGAATTTTTATACTGGGCACAACAGGGTTGGGACATTGGCACAATTATCTTACTAAATCCAGCAGCCACATCGGTGACTATCAATTCTACTCAAATGGTTGTAGACGAAATTACCAATTTGCCAAACAGCAGTAAATTGTTAGATCAAAATTATAAAACCATCAAGAGCAATGATTTCAATGTGTTGAGAAAAGAAAACTTTGTCAATGGCAATCAAACAGTTGTGAGTACAGTCAACGGTACGCCAATGTGTTATGGCAAATTCAATTTGATACAGTACGAGCACGTGTTGATCTTGGACAATGTCAGTGACTTTGGCGACATTATCTATGTACCAAGTTTGGGCAGTCGTCAATATCGTTTACGATTGACCGGATCTAAAACTGGCGCTTGGACTGGCGCACTTGATGCTCCAGGATTTGTCTACAGTGACTTTACAGTAGTTACGTGGGAACCAGGAACAGACTACAAGTCTGGCGACATAGTTACCTACAGCAATCAAATTTATGTTACCAAAACTGATTTAGATGCCAGCGAAACATTTAATCCACAGCAGTGGACCAGTATCAGCAAATCTGATATTCAAACTGGATTACTGCCCAGCTTTGGTCAAAATGCTCAAGAGTTTGAAAGAATATACGATATCGATCGTCCGCCTGTCAGCGAAGATTTTCAGGCATTCAGTGCTGGCCTAATAGGATTTAGACAGCGTCCTTACTTGACTGATCTAGGTATATCTGTGCAAAATCAAACAAAATTATACCAGGGTTATATCAAACAAAAAGGCACAATCAATTCTGTCAGCGCATTGACCAAAGCCAACTTTAACAACGTGGGCGGCAGTATCACCACCTACGAAGAATGGGCGTTCCGCGTTGGACAGTACGGTGACCTAGCTAGAAATCAATACACAGAATTTATTCTAGATCAAAGTGTGTTCAAAACAAATCCTGTGGCATTTACATTAACAACTGATTCTTATTCCACTGGCAATATCATTGTGGACTTGAAGTTGGATGCCAATTTAAAATTGTCTAACGTTTACAATGCCAGCAATTTGTCCAGCGTAAGCACATCACTGTACAACAATAGAACAGGTACAGCATATCCTCAAGATTTACCAACTGCTGGATATGTCAATGTCAACGATGTTGACGCAACTATTTTTGATATAACCAACACCGTTACACCAGCAGTAACAGTGGGCAATTATGTATGGGTAGCCAAAGATAACAATCAACAATGGAATGTGTTTAGAATCAACAACACCGGATTGACAGCAACCACACTCACTTACAATTTAGACAACTACGCACAGCTGACATTCAATTCTACACATTCATTTGTGGTTGGTGATTACATACTGTTAAACAATTTCAATATTGACTTGAATCCCTCGTCGCCCACCTACAACACATCAGTGTTTGATGGAATGTACAAAGTAATTCAAATCAACAACAACAATTCTGTTGTTATAGCCATTACCAACGTGGCCAACTTAGTTGCACTGATTCCGGCTCCGGTACAGGGCAATGGTGCAGTATATAAATTTGCATCGGTTAGAGTGGCAACACCTTCTGGTATTGCATCAGTTACACCACCCGGCGGATGGATCACTGGCGATAAAGTTTGGGTTGATAATTACAACACAGGTGAGTGGGGAGTATACCAATATGACGCTGTAGATAATTCTTGGACAGTGATCAGAAATCAAGAACCCCAAGTTGATATCAACAGCATCAACCGAACATTTTTGTACAACAAAGTCAACAACAATATTTTAGCTGCAATAGACTATGTTGATCCCAACAAAGGAAAAGTGTTAAATTTTGTTGCCAGAGACATTGATTATCAACGCACACAAGATCCAGCACTTTACAATGCCGGTAATGTTACATTAAATCCTGGTCTGACCATACACAACGATTACCACTGGGGGCCTGCTCAGGTAGGTAAAATTTGGTGGAATTTGGATACTGTACGTTACGTAGACTACGAACAAGATGAATTGATCTATAGATTAAACCAATGGGGCAATCGATTCCCTGGCAGCTCAATTGATGTTTACGAATGGGTAGAAAGCACCGTACCGCCAAGTCAGTATTCTGACGTGGGTACACCTTTATACAGCAATGACAGCGCCTACAGCACATATGGATACATTGATCAATCAGGATCAGTACAGTTGAAGTATTATTTCTGGGTGTCGGGCAGAGATGTGGCCAACACAGCGGCCGGCAAATACAACAGCGTTTCCAGTATTGTTTCTGCCATTGAAAATCCTTTGAGTCAAGGAATTCCATATGCGGCATTTTTACGCAATGACACCGTGGCCTTGTACAATGTAAATCAATACTTGGTAGCAAAAAATACTGTATTGCATTTGGGCAGTTTTAGTCCTGATGCAGATTTAATACACAACGAGTATGCGTTGGTACAAGAAGGCAATGCCGACAGCGTTATTCCTGCAGCAATATTGGCCAAGTTTATTGACAGTCTTGCTGGGGTTGACAAATTTGGCAATGTTGTTCCTGATCCTGCGTTAACTCCGGCACAGGCCTACGGTATCAATATTCGTCCAAGACAAACAATGTTTGTGGATCAGCCGTTGGCCCTGATTAACTATGTTACTTTGGTCAACACACAATTATTAACCTATCCAGTAACACAACGTAAAGTACTAACAACCTTGCTCAGCCAGGAACCAGTACCTACTGCCAATTCAGGTGCATATGATTTAACAGTTGATACTGTTGATGAATTAAATTACATTGATACAACGGCATTAACTGTGGGTCAAAGTCGTGTATTGGTAAAATCAGACAGCACCAATTTGGGCAAATGGGCAGTATACACTCTGTCGGGCTGTAATGGCACGGTGGGCATATTTACGGTATCAACAGTACAAACTTACAAAACCGATTTGTATTGGACCTATGCTGATTGGTATGATTCTGCTTACAATCCAACTACCACTCCCAACTATACTGTTAAAAATGACATTGAGCTGGGCAAATTGTCACTGACAGCTGGTCAGTTTGTCAAAGTGTTGGATGGTGGTAACGGACAATTTTTAGTTTATCAGATCAACAGCGACCTTACCAAAACATTGGTGGGAATACAAAACGGCACCTTACAAATCACCACTGGCGCTATTCCAAGCAAAGAATTGAGACAAATTATTTCTGCAATGCAAAAAGAAATTTTCATTGAAGACTTGGCGTTGACTTACAATCAAATTTTCTTCTCAATGGTCAAGTATGTGCTTAGTGAACAGAAAAATCTAGATTGGGTATTTAAAACCAGCTTTGTATCGGCCACACAAGATATTAGAAAATTAGAAACTTTCCCGGCCTACATCAAAGACAACCAAGATTATTATCTAGAGTACATCAACGAAGTTAAACCATACAGAACCATACTGCGCGAATTTGTTATCAATTACAAACGCAATGATCCGTATGCCGGAGACATAACAGACTTTGACCTGCCGGCATACTGGGACGCCAATTTAAAAACTTACAGAGCACCAGACGGAACACAAAGTACTGACGTTGCCTTGCTATCTAGTAGTACCTACCAAAATTGGTCCAACAACTACACCTACAAAATTGTTGATGTAAGCATAGAGAACCCTGGATCGGGTTACACCTTGCCTCCGCAACTTATTGTTACCGGTGGTGGTGGTACCGGAGCCAATTTGTCTGCATCCATTAACTCATACGGCCAGATCAATCAAATTCGTGTGATCAGCCCTGGATCTGGTTATACATCGACTCCGACCATAGTTGTCAACGGCACAGGCGCGGGTGCAATAGTTAACCCAATACTGAGAAACGAATATACCGGAAACAATTCGGGACACAACGTGGTCAGAAGCATCAAAACCAATATCAAATTTGACCGTACCACATATACCAACCCAAACACTTTTGTGTTTTGGAGCAATATATCAAGCAATGTTAGTGCAAGTTTGGGACAAACTATTGCAGCCAACTCAGTCATAGTGTTGGATACACATCTATTTAGATTGAGCAACAACTACGTGATCACTGGAAATACTGTAACAAACACAGTCAACTTTCCTTCCCAAATTGTCAAAATTTCTGCCGCAGACTTTGACAATGCCAATGATCGCATTGTGGCCTACAACGGCAATGTTGATTTGAGTTTGATCAGCGACGGAATAAATTATCCTGGGGTGATCATTGAAGGCAACACATACCTGGGTACCACAGTAGATACTATTATACAAAGTCAATATTCCGACAACCTGGGCATTGATATGGCCAATGTGTATGTGGATGGTGGCAGCTATGTAAACAGCTATGTCAGTCACGCACCCGAAGAATTAATACCGGGTCGTATGTTTGACAGTTTTAATTTGAGTGTTTATCAAACTGACAATATTGCTTGGAGATATTTTGATAATATGCAAAGCGAGAGATCTTATTATCGAATTGCCGCGGCATCAACCACAGCATTAGCCCAAGATTTAGCAATGACCGACACAACTATCAGTGTAGTTGATGCTACACGTTTGCCGGCCCCCAATCAGATATCCAGCACACCGGGCATTGTTTTCATCAACGGAGAAAAAATTGCTTACTGGAGAAACTATGCATTGGAAACTCCTATTCCTTGGCAACCAAACATTACAGTACCTGCTGGAAGTTTGATCAGTTACGTTGGCAATGTTTATGTGGCCACTGGTAACGTTTATGCCATAGATTTTGCAAATGTAGCACCAACACAAATTGAACAAGTCAGTATCAATACCTTGGCACAAATTAGACGCGGAGTTGACGGAACCGCAACAGCTAACATACATCCAGCCGGCAGTCGAGTGGTAGATTCTAGTGCAACACAACAGATTCCCAATACCGCAGTTACCTCAACAACATTGAGTCAGGCAACAACTTACCAAGCAACTGATGTGGTTGCATATGGAATTACAACTACAGCAAACATAAGCGTCAATGTTGGTGATATCATCACCAGTTTGACCACTGTGGATTTATGGCAACCTGGTACCACAATAAAACCTGGAGTTCTAACCTACTACAACGGAAACAGTTATACTGTTACCGGAAATGTCTATGGCCCTGGCACTAAAACTTGGACAGCCAACACAGCGTTTCCTTTGCACACATATATTTTTGACAGCGGTGGCAACACTTATATTACCACAGGTAATGTGTATTCTGCCACATTCCCAACATCAAATATCACACCAATATCGTCGGCAAACATAGCTACATCCAAGTTTGCAAATGTACTGGCAGCTGGCAACGTAACCTATGCATTTGAAGGTAATACTGCGGTGAGTGTTACACTAAGAGCACTTGAAACAGTATCAAATCAGCGTTCTTTTGGTGCCATTATTACTAGCGGATCAATTATTGGCACTCAAGGACGTCCTGAGTTTTTTGACACTGCAGACGGATTTGACGAAGATTCATTTAGCAATTCAACCAGCAAACTGCAAATCAACAGAGTTGAAGCTGACAGCTACATTGTGAGTTCTTATATCTTGGGCAATGTAACCGTAGATGGAAAAATCACAGTACCAGCCGGTTCAACAGTTTCAAAATCACAAATTTGGTACAGCCCAGGCCCATACGGCACAGCAACAGATGGCACAGGCTTGTACAACAGTACAACAGCGCAGGTTGCTTTCTTGAAAAACAGTCCAAGTGTTACTGCAGCCGGGGGTAAAACACCGTGATAAATACTGATAACAAACAAAATTTAGAGGAAAAACAAGTGGAAAATACACAAAAACGCCCAGATGAACAGTCTGGTATTTATGTACGTGGTCATATCAAAATTTTTGACCCCGAGTCAGGGCAGGTCTACATTGATAAACCCAATGCAATCCACTATGAAAATTTTAGTCGAGCATTGGCCAGTTCTGTTGCCAACAAAGGCGAGAACTTTATTTACGAAATGAATTTTGGCAATGGTGGTACCAGCGTAGACACCACTGGCATTATTACCTATTTGCCAACCAACACCACAGGACAAAACAGCAATTTATACAATCCAACTTATACCAAAGTGATTGACGATACTGCGGTGGCCAACAAAGATCCCAGCAACAACAAAATGACAGTGAGCCATATTCCTGGCACAATTTATACTGATATTCTGGTCAGCTGTTTGTTAGACTACGGTGAGCCCAACGGGCAAGATTACTTTGACGTTAGCCAAAGTCTAAACAACGAATTTGTATTTGACGAATTAGGTCTGCGCGGTCGCAGCATTAATGGCACTAGCGGACTAACTTCCACTGGATTGTTATTGACTCACGTGGTATTCCACCCAGTGCAAAAAGCTCTTAATAGATTAATTCAAATTGATTATACTGTGCGAATTCAAACCCTGACCAATTTAAGCTCGATCGGATAATACTATGAGTTACCCTATTACCACAACCGACAGTACTAAATTATTTGACCTATTGGACGGTACAACCAACAGCGATCTAGGCGTGACCTTGATTGGTCGTAATTATACCAACTACGGTGAATTTCAAAACGAAAACTTTGTTAGACTGTTGGAAAATTTTGCCAGCGAACAAGATCCCAACAAAAATGGCGCATACACTCCTTTAAAAGGAACACTATGGTATGATACTGCCAATCTTAGAATACGTGTGTACAATGGTACCAATTGGATACCAGTAAGTGAACGTACTGTTAGTCAAACTGCTCCTACTCAAAACAAATTGGGCGACCAATGGTATTCTATCAACGACAAACAATTATTTTCTTGGGACGGTGCTGAGTGGGTAGTTGTAGGGCCTCCTTATTCGGCCACACAAGGTCTAAGCGGCGACATAGTTGAAACCATACTTGATAGTGCCGGCAACGGGCACACAGTGGTAAGCACATATACCAATGGCAATAGAATTTCCATTGCCAGCTTTGACCCTGAATTTACTCCTCAAACTGCCATTGCACATTTTGGCGACATACAGCCTGGTATCAATCTAAGCAATCTCGTAACTGTAAACGGTACAACTTTAAACGCCCTAGCTTTAGGCGGAGCAATAGCAGCCAACTATGCCAGAACAGACATTGCCAGCACATTTGCACAAGATATCAGCGTCAACGGAAACTTACGACTTGGTGATGCCAGTTTATCGTTTGGTAACAAATCATTAACTATACAAAATCGCAATTTTTCTGGCAACATTGAAGTATATGTCAATACCATCAACGGAACCACACACTCGTTGTCAATTTCTGGCATCGACGGCGTTCCTCAAATGCCTATACCGTTGACCAGTGCCAGTAACCCAAATTCGGTAACAAATAAAAGTTACGTTGATCAAAACGTTGTGGTTCTCAACGCCAATATTGGATTGTTGGCACAAACAACCACTACCAATTTGAATTCTGCAGTGGCCGCATTGACAGCAAACATCAACACTTTGCGGTCAGATACAGCAACCAATTTAAACACAGCTACAAACAATATCAACGCCAACGTCAACGCAGTATCCACAGCATTAAATTCCAATGTAGCTACTTTTTCCGGTCAAATTGCCACTTTACAAGGCAATGTGGTCAGCATCAACAACACTATTCCAACATTGGCGCCATTGAATAGTGCAGCATTGACAGGAACACCTACTGTTCCAACAGCGACTTTGAATTCCAACAACACAGTTATAGCCAGTACAGCTTATGTTGATACAACCAGTTCTGCATTAAATGCTGCATTGTCTACACAAATTTCAGCGTTTGAAGCATCATTGATCAACACACTCAATGCTGACTTGGCACTCAAGGCCAACATTGGTAGTCCAGCATTTACTGGAACACCCACAGCACCTACTGCTCCTGCTGGCACCAACAGCACACAGTTGGCTACTACAGCATTTGTAACTGGCGCTATTGCAGCACAAAAATTTAATTATACAGTATCACCTAATCCACCCAGTGGCGGAAACAACGGCGACTTCTGGTTTCAGGTAGGTTAATCAATGGCCGGCCGCGGAATATTTGTCAACAACAATGGCGTGTGGCAATCAGTTGCTGCGCCTTATGTGAATACGTCGGCTGGACACGCATCGAGCATACGTGCTGGTTGGAATAAAAAGAATGGACAGTGGCAACAATTTTGGCCACCCAATGTGTTTGCCAATGTAATTGTAGTTGCCGGTGGCGGTGGCGGAGGTGTTGGCTACGGTTGGGAAGGCGGAGGCGGTGGCGGAGCCGGCGGCGTAGTGATGCAAAACAATGTTGAGCTTTCTGTCAGTCAACCGCACTATGTCACAGTGGGTGCAGGCGGTGGCGCAAACGCCAGTGGACAAAATAGTTATTTTGGAATAACACCACAACCAAGTGTAATTGGCGGAGTCGATCGACCAGTTTACGCTGGCACATACCCAGTATACAACGGATTTCTAAACACATATGGAGTTTGGACCAGTCAAGATTTTGTAAGCCCAGTGGGCTCGTGGGTCACAGTGGACTACATCGTAAATGTTGCTACCAGCGGCTACTATACTATCACAGCATCGGCTGACAATCATATCAGAGTGTACGTGGATGGTAACTATGTGGTTGGCAACGACGATTGGGGCAGTACCAATGGATCAGGTTCGTTTTTTGTCAATGCTGGGGTGCAAACAATTACTGTACAGGCACTCAATGATGGCGGACCAGCACTATTTGCTGCAGCCCTTTACGATCGCTACGGAAATGTGGTATGGCATACCAGAATGACAGCTCCAGTAATTACTGGAAACCCGTTGTTGGCCATTGGTGGCGGCAACGGTGGCTGGGGAACTCCAAACCAAACAGTGGGCGATGGCGGCTCAGGCGGCGGTGGTTGCGGATATGTAAATACGCACGGTGGCGGCTCGGGTGTAAGCGGACAAGGAAATAGCGGCGGAACTGGTATTTGGCAAGGCTATGGACAAGCTGGTGGTGGCGGCGGCGGTGGCTACAACAGCCCGGGAAATCAAAGCAACGGCGATACCGGCGGTGATGGCGGTACTGGTTTAACCATAACCCAGGGCGGTCTGACTTTTCAATTGGCCGGAGGCGGTGGTGGTGGCTACGGAAATCAAGGACCCGGTGGTACAGGACCTGGCGGAAATGCCAACTGCGGAGGCGGTGTGGGAAATGGCGGAAATGGACAGGATGGCACTGGTGGCGGCGGGGGTGGTAGTATGCACAGCTCTTATACCAATGGTGGTACCGGGGGATCAGGCACAGTGATAGTGCAATATCAAGCACTATCGGCATTTTTTACCGGCGGCGACAGCATCACAGTCAATGATGGATGGGTAACGCACCGGTGGAGTACCCCGGGCAACTGGACATTAACAGCGTAAAAATACGATAAATAAGTAATAACAAAGATAAAATATATATGCCATACACAGTTACTAAAGCAGACGGTACTAATTTAATTACCATACAAGATGGTACAGTAGATACCACCACTGCGTTGACATTGCCTGGTCCTAATTTTGTAGGATATGGATCTCTTCTTAACGAAAATCTAGTACACTTACTGGAAAATTTTGCTGGCCCAACATCTCCAAGTGGTATTTCTTTGCAAGGTCAGCTGTATTTTGATAAAACCAATCAAATTTTAAAAGTTTATACAACACAGGGTTACGTTCCAGTATCAGGTGTTACCAATTCGGGTATTCAACCCGCTATATCAAAAGATGGCGACATTTGGTTCAATACTACAACCAACCAAATGAGTATTTGGGACCAGGGGCAGTTTAAACCTGTTGGTCCGATCTACACAAAAGCACAAGGTGTAAGTGGTGCTATTCCGGTCAGTGTAGATGATGCAGGTACATCAGGGCTATCGCACAACATATTAAAATTGCAATACGGTAACGTTGTTATTGCAACATTTAGCACCGACACATCTTTTACTCCTTCGGGATTCGCCACAGGATTTCCGCGAATCAATCCGGGAATTACCATTAACAATACCATTGCTGGCGCAACAATAAACACCAACGTGGTTGGTAATTTAACAGGCAATGTAGCAGGAACCACAGTTCAAGCTGCTACAGTTATAGGAAATGTGATAGCATCAACCATTAGCGGAACATTGACAGGAAATGTCATTGGCAATGTCACCGGCAACAGTTTTGGCACACATACTGGCAACGTGGTATCGACCAATGTCCAAGCTACCACAGTCAGCACAGTCAACGCACAAATTACAGGTGGCGCCGTATCCGGACTAGCAACGTTATCTGCTACCACAGCACAGGTTGCCAATTTTGCATCTGGCAATGTTGCAATCACTGGTGGCACAGCCAATCTAACCAATTTAACAGTTGCCACAGCTTTGGTTACAAATCTAAACTCAAGTAATGTTACTGTAACTGGTGGCTCTGCAACAGGACTAACTGCATTATCAGCCACACAGTCCACACTGACAAATTTAAATTCTAACACAGCACAAATTGCCAATTTTGCATCTGGCAATGTTGCAATCACTGGTGGTAGTGTAAATATCACAAACAGCACAGTGGTAAATGAAACAGCCACAAATTTCTCAACTGCCAATGCACAAATCACCGGCGGTAGTGCTACCAATTTGGCAACAGTAACAGCAACCAACGGAACAGTTGGCCAATTGACCACTGCTAACATACAGGCCACTGGTGGTAATGTGTCTGGTGTAGCTGGTACAAACAATGTGTTTACCAACACCAATTTAGTAAATTCGTTAGCAACCACCGTAAACGTAGCAACAAAAAATGATTCAATTGCCAGCACACAGTTTGTACACAGTTTGTTGCCAACTGGTGCTATCATTATGTACAGTGGCAACACTATTCCGTTTGGCTGGCATATTTGTAATGGCCAAGGTGGTACAGTAAATTTAGTTGATCGGTTTGTTGTTGCAGCTGGCGGCGCTTATACCCCCGGCTCAACTGGTGGAAACACATCAGTGACACTGACAGCTACACAAATGCCAACTCACTCGCACAGTATCAATGCTATCACAGCTACTACTAGTGGAGCGGGAGCTCATAATCATACTGCCACATCCACATCAGTGGTATCAGATGCTGGACACGCACACACCTACGCTACACCGCAAACACTACACGCAGGTGGCGGCAACACAGGTGCCGGCGGATTAAACGCAGATTCTGGAAATAGCCAGACTCAAACAGCAACAACAGGAATCACAGTGGCCACAACCACTACATTAACACCGGTTGATGTACATACACACAGCATAACTTTGTCGGGCAGTACAGCAAACGCTGGCGGCGCAACAGCCGTAGATATTACACCAAGTTATTACGCTCTGTATTACATACAGAAAGTAATTTAAGACGCAAAAATGAATAATATTAGCATAAATATTATCAAAGGATAGAAGATGTCATATACAATTAACAAATCAGACGGCGAATCAATTATTGTCAGCGACGGTACAGTAGATAATACCAGTACCAGCTTAGTTTTAATTGGCAAAAATTACGCTGGCTACGGTGCGTTTTTGAATGACAATTTTGTAAGATTGTTGGAAAATTTCTCCAACAATACCAGCCCAGCCAACCCACTCAAGGGACAATTATGGTGGGACACAACAAACAACATTCTTAAAGTATATTCCGGTACTAGTTGGAAGATTTCAACTGGTGCTACTGCCAGCCCATTCAGCAGTCCTCCGGGCGATCTAAGTGCCCTGGGCGGCGACTTATGGTTTGATACCACACACAGTCAGCTAAAAGTATATTCCGGTACCAGCTGGATCACAGTTGGTCCACAAACCCTAGTGGGTGTAGCAGATACAGGTGCTTTCCCGGCCACAATGACTGACACATCGTCGGGCACACACGTGGTTGTACAGTTCAAAATCAACGGTACAATTTACGCTATTTTATCACACGATGTTCCTTTTCAAACAGCAGTAACCGGGTTTGGTAATGTTAAACCTGGTTTAAATTTCAGCACAACAAATGTACCAGCACTGGGATTAAACACTCAAGACACCGCCGCCACAGCAAGTACATTGGTACAAAGAACAACCACAGGCGGTTTGGTTGCTGCAGATATCACTGGTACCACATTATCAGCTGGCACAGTAACAGCAACAGCAGTCAACAGTCCAAATCTCAACGGCACACTGACAGGTAACGTGGTTGCTACCAGTGTAACAGCCACTGGAGTAACAGCCAGCTCGGTCAGTGCAAGTCAAGGATTTACCGGTACACTTTTAACGGCTAGCCAGCCAAATATTACCAATTTGGGTAATGTTGTCAATCTAAACGCCAGCGGCACTATAAATTTAACTGGTTATGCCACATACAACGGTTCAGAAATTGCCACAACATCGGGTGGCAGTTTAACAGTCAGTGGCGGCGGTATTCAAAATACCCCAATTGGTTTGATAACGCCAAACGTGGCCAAATTTACCACAGTGACCATTACCAACAGTTTGACCCCAGCATCCAATTTAGTTATCAATTTGGGTGCTACCAACGCTTATTGGGGAACCATATATGGCAACGTGGCTCAGGTCAATTCTGCAATCATCGGCGGCGGTTTATCTGTTGGCGGTGCGTTGACAGCAACAGGCACAGCGGCATTTACCAATGCTACGTTGAACGGAACAACCGCAGTTACAGGCAATATTGTGCCAACCAGCACACTACTTTACAATTTGGGTACTCAAAACAACCAATTTAATATTGTGTATGGTAGATCAGTTCAAGCACAGTACGCTGACATAGCCGAACGATTTGAAGCCGACGCAGAATATGAGCCAGGTACTGTGGTAGAGATGGGTGGCCCGGCAGAAATTACTAAAGTGGTAGCTGATTTAAGCGATAAAGTGTTTGGCGTCATAAGTACTAATGCAGCTTACTTAATGAATTCAACTGCTGGCACAGATGCTACTCATCCACCGATTGCAATGAGCGGACGTGTTCCTGTAAGAGCCGTTGGTTTAATTGCCAAGGGCAGTCGTTTAGTCAGTGCCGGAAATGGGTTAGCCCGTGCCGGACAAGCACATGAATTAACACCTTGGAATGTTATTGGACGCAGTTTGGTTGACAAAACATACGAGGGTGAAGGTATAATTGAAGCAATAGTTAAAATAAATTCGTAAGTACAAAGGGAAATAAAATGGCATATCAGCAAGGCGGACTAATTACACAAGGCGACTTTAATAACACGTTAGTCGGCGCTAATCCATCAACCACCCGCGGTCAATTGAACGCAGTTTGGGGAATTGGATATGGCGATGCTGGATACGGACAATCTTTTACACAGTCAGCTAGCACTGGTACCAACGTAACAGCTACACAGTGGGGAACATTGATGACCACAGTCAACAATATGTCCAAACACCAAAGTGGTACTAGCAGTCCAAATCCTGCACTAATTACTCCAGTAGTGCAAGGTAACACAATTTCCTATATGTCAGCTTTGCAAACTGCATTGGGCACCTTGTACGACAATCGTTTAAATTACGCCAGCCAGGGTAGCACATCACAAAGTTCTGGGTACACATTCAACCCAAATTCTGGTTCAACTTCGGCTGCTTTAGATTATTATGCTGTTCGCACAGTGACATTCAGCGGCGGCGCTGATGCTGCACGTTATTTCTTCAATGCCGGCGGCAAATTAAACTTTGTAACTACCAGCGTTACCAACAATGGCGGCCATGGCCGTGCCGGCGACTTGACCACATTGATCAATTGCATTGGCAGTATCAACAACTACGGTGCTCACAGCAACGGCGGTAGAACCGGTTCAGGTTATAGCCAAACTGTCAACAACACCAGTATTGGATACTACAACACTGGCACCACTGAGCAATCAATTGTGTACATAACCAGCAGCAACTATCCATACAGCGGCGACTGGGCAGCAGTCAATGTGTATTCAAACGGTACACAAGGCAGTCACGGCGACGCCGGAAGTGTAATTTATTTCAAAATGTATGTGCATATGGGTGCATTAGTATCCGACTTTGGTAACAAAGACTTTAACGTCAGTTGGAATCATCGCATCGACGTGGTATACCCAGAATCCAATTTCTTAGGCGCTAGCTGGGGATCAGTCAGCGTTTCTTAAACCCAACCAGGTTGACCTTAAGGGTGTAGCATAGTATAATAACTATCTACACCTTTTATTCTATCATGAACGAAATCGAAAAACTTACAACCGAAGTACGTCGTGCTACCAACTACCAGGCCAATAAAAAAATCTTACGGGAAAAAATACAGGCCGATTTACATATGGCCTGCAACGGCGGACTGTTTAAAATTACACCCGAATTGTATGCTTTTGTATCAACCTGGCGCGGAGATCCGGACAGTTTATTTTTGGAAGATACCTACGGTAATCCAATAAAAATCAATCAGCAGGCATTTCTTGAAATGGCCACCGAACACTATCAGCAGGTAATGAATACCTGGCATCAACAATATGCAGAACTCCGACGTATCCGACGTGTCTAGAGGCGTACTGGTATTTGCCTTTAATACCGAAAAAGTAGATTATGTTGCCATAGCCGATCAGTCCAGTCGATTAATACAACACAATCTAGGATTACCTGTGACCATTGTGACAGATTTGGACAGCAATCCTACCTTTGCATACGATCACATCATTCGACTGACTCCCGATGCTGGACAGGTAAATTATCGTGGTGCTATCAACAATCAAACCATAGCCTGGCGCAATTTTGGTCGATACTTGGCTTATGAATTAAGCCCGTACGATGAAACTGTATTGTTGGATACCGATTATCTTGTGTTGGACCGCAGTATCAATACCTTGTTTGAAACAGAATTTGATTATCAATTGATGCATCATAATCAATCAACATCCGGCAATGATAACGATGTCATGGGCAATACCAGTTTACCTTTTGTATGGGCCACAGTGGTGTTGTTTAGAAAACGTGAACGCAGTCGTATGCTGTTTGATCTAGTGGGACGCATACAAAGAAATTACAGATATTATCGAGCTCTGTATAATATAACCACCGATCGATTTAGAAATGATTATGCGTTTGCCATAGCAAACAATATATTAAACGGCTACTGCCTAAACGAATCAGAAAGTATTCCTTGGACAATGCTCAGTATCTATCACGAAATTGAATCTATAGAACCTGTCGGTAGTCTGTTAAAAATTAACCATACCTTGTCGTCAGATGGAACTTATCCAACAACATCAATTCTGCCACGTCAAGGCCTGCATATATTAGATAAAGATTACCTGCTGACTGACTCGTTTAAACAATTTGTGGAGACCATGTGTGAGTAGAGAACCTCAAGGATTTGTTACGTTTGCACAGAACACAGCATCAGTAGATTATTTGGAGCTGGCTTACCTGCAAGCTCTTAACATCAAGGCAACGCAGAAAAATAACCGGTATGCGGTAATTGTTGATGCGGCCACACGGGAGAAAGTAAATGACCTTCATCGTAATACTTTTGATTATATTATTGATTTGCCCACCGATAATAATGACCCTTCCAGCAATTGGAAACTGGCTAATGAATATCAAGCACTACGTCTATCGCCATTTAAAGAAACTGTCAAACTAGAAAGTGATTTGTTGTTTACTGGCAGTATAGATCACTGGTGGCCAGCTTTTAGACTACGCAATATAGTGCTCAGCACAGGATGTAAAAACTACCAGGGAAAACCCAGTGATGTAAGAAAATATCGACAATTTTTTGACGATAACGAATTGCCGGATGTGTACAATGGTTTGATGTATTTTAGATACAGTCAAGAAGCGTTTAACTTTTTTGCCTTGGCAGAAACAGTATACCGTAACTGGGCAGAAGTTCGAGACTTATTTAAAAATTGTCGAGAGGAAACTCCCAGCACCGATGTGCTTTATGCAGTAACAGCGTTGTTGATTGGCGAAGAGCTATGTACTATTCCTTCAATGGATTTTATCAATTTTGTACATATGAAGTCAGGCATACAAAATTGGAGTGATGCACGTAGCTGGTTAGAAACAGTGGTAGCCGAACGTGATGGTGATATGATACGTATTAACAATCAAAATCAATACCATCCAGTTCACTACTATGACAAAAAATACGCAACCAAAGAATTGATAGAATACTATGAGTCCAGAAGAAATTAAATTTTGGGAAGAAGTTAACGCAGTAATGGCCGCACAGGAAATACCAGTGCCGGTGATTGAACATAGATTTTATTATGACGAGCTTGGAGACATTGTCGGTTGCTCGATGCAAAACCACCCCGAGTCTGGCAATTACATAGTGGTTGATAAATCTATCTACAATACATATTTTTTATATACTGTAGTTGATGGCAAACTGGTAAAAAAAGACCCCGACAACAAGTACCGAGTGCTATTGAAACGTGGCACAAAAGGCCATTGTGTGGTAAAAAATCACGCAGGACTAATATTGGAAGAAAACGAAACGGCACAAGAAACTGAATATTATGAGTACAAAAATAATTGACATTGCAGATTTAGACTGCATATTTTTAACCTATGACGAACCAAGAAAAGAAGAATTCTGGATACAAATCTCAAACATGGTTCCGTGGGCCAAAAGAGTGGACGGAGTTAAAGGCAGTGACGCCGCTCACAAAGCGGCTGCAGACGCTAGCGACACAGACCGTTTTGTTCTTATCGATGGGGATAACATTCCTGATCCTGAATTCTTCAATCTCCAATTGGCCCTCAATGATACTAATGACTCTTGCGTTTTTCGTTGGCGGGCTCGCAACGCTGTTAATGGATTGATGTACGGCAACGGTGGTATGAGTTGCTGGACCAAAGAATTTGTTTATGCAATGCGTACTCACGAAAACTCAGATGGCACAGCAGAAAACGATGTGGAGTTTTGTTTTTATCCCAACTACTGGGCCATGGCCGACTGCTATTCAACCACCTATCCCAACGGCACTCCTTTTCAAGCCTGGCGTGCCGGATTTAGAGAAGGTGTTAAAATGTGTTTAGATCGTGGAGCCAAGCCAAGCCTACTGGAGTTTGAAAGCAAGGTTAACAATCGCAACTACGATCATTTGTGTGTGTGGCAAACAGTGGGTGCAGATGCCAACAATGGCTTTTGGGCCATATATGGTGCACGTCTTGGCACATATATGACAATGCTGGGAGACTGGGATTATCGCCAAGTACAAAATTTTGATGCCTTGGCAGAGCTATGGCTGCAATACAAAGACCACGGCGCCGACGAGTGCCGAGACATCGGAGACAAATTGCGTATGCGTTTGAGTCTGCCTATTGTGGATATGGATGCAGAGGAAAGTCGTTTTTTTAAATATCACTATCGTAGTAATTTTAAAAATAAAGGACCAATGGCAAGGGAATGACGCTATTTTTAAACATCAACGATAACCATATATTCAATCGGCTGGAGCTGATTGCCTTTTTGGCTCGCAATCAAGATCAAAATATTATTCTAAATACCAACTACGAAGGTGGGTGTTTGGAATCCCTGGGCATATACGAACTGCTGGATTGTTTTAGATTCAAATCGGTAACTATTGTGACTGGTAACGTGGTTGAGTATCACCCGGTTTATCAAATACGTGTACACGATTCGGCTTTTAGATTCTTTTATACCACTGGCAACACAGACTATACACCGTATCAGGTTTGGAATCGTCGAAAAATATTTGGTGCATTGTATAATCGAGCCACGTGGAATCGTATGGGCATTGCTGGGCATTTGCAAATTAACCACGCAGACAAATCTGTAATTAATTTTCGTTCTAATCCACACGACGATGTTGACCGCCGGTTATTTGAAATGCAACGATTGTTTGAAATTGATTTGCCATCGGCCCGGAACTTTTTATTGGCCGCCGATCATTTCCCTGTACAAATTGAAAATCAAGATGGTTACACCATTGGGGTGTCAACTCAACAGCACACAGAACAATTGGCCAATTTTTATCAAGACTTTCTAATAGACATAGTGGCTGAAACTTTTGTGAATGGACGTAATTTTTTTCCCACAGAAAAAACCATTCGCCCAATGCTGTTAAAAAAACCGTTTATAACAATGGGACCAAAATGCCACCTGATACATCTAAGACAAATGGGCTTTAGAACATTTGGCAGCTTCTGGAATGAAGACTATGATGGCTACGGAATTAAACATAAATATACTAAGATTCTCGATCTTATTGATACGCTATCGTCTCGATCAACAGATCAGCTGGCACAAATGTACGCTGATATGCAACCAATACTAGATCACAATTACAATTTACTAATCGAAAAAAAGTTTTCAAAAACCATAAATTATGTTGAATGAAACAACTGGATCATATCGTGTGGCCGCCGGCAGCGACTACAAGACTTGGTTAAAAGATGCCCTGGTACACTATATGTACGATTGTTTAAAAAACGATCAAAACATTGTGATTGACATCACTCCCGAAGCAGCATCATTTAGAGCCAATGGTCTATACAATGTACTAGATAGATTTTGCGATCATACCGGTTATGCCAAACAGCGTGTTACCATACGCACTGGCAATATGCTGGAGAATCATGAATCGTATCAGATACAACGTGTGGCCACAGCCTGGTATGAACTGACTCGCATACGTGGATGGATAAGACAAAATCCTGTCACACCAGAATTTGCTCCAACATATCATTTTGGTCATTTTGTTGGCAAAAGTAACTGGAACCGATTATGGACAGCTGCATTGTTACACAGTCGTTACGCAGACAAAACTTTGCAAACTTATAATTGCGGAATAGGCACACATTATCTGAGAAAATCCGAGGACCTTGTTGATTACGTGGGACTAGAAGATTTGGTTGAGTTTGGTTGTGACATATTGCCTGAGGTGGTTGCGTTTTTACAAGACTGCCCTAGAACCATTGCCGAGGACGTGGAGTTTATCTCTGGCAAAGGCAACTACATCAACCAAAGTCAAGATTGTTATCCTATACAGATGCCTAACAATTTAAACATACTGAATTATTACAATTCAATTTTTGTTGATGTGGCACACGAAACTTATATGGCCGATGGTGTTTTCTTTTGTACTGAAAAGACCTGGCGACCAATGATTGCACGTAGACCTTTTGTTTCAGTTACTCCTCGCAATCATTTGGCCAATCTTCGTCGTTTAGGATTTTGTACTTTTAACAAGTATTGGGATGAAGGATACGACGAGTACGGATTAGCCAATCGTATTCACGAAGTTAGTAAATTATTAGAAACAATAAGTCGTTGGACTCCGGCTGAAATGGCCCGAGCACTTGCAGATATGCAAGAAATATTTGAGCACAACTATCAAACACTTTTGTCGTTGACTACTACCACTGTAGAAAAGATCTTTGTAAATGACAACTAAACACCACTTGCCGTTTGTAGAAATGATGGTTACACAATTCTGTAATCTAAGTTGTCTTGGGTGCAGCAATTACGCTGACCTAAAGCACACAGGTTATGTCAAATGGGAGGACGGTCGCAGAGAAATTGAATCTTGGTTGCCACGTATGGATATCGAAGACTTTGGCATCATGGGCGGCGAACCCTTGATCAATCCCGAGCTCAAGCAATGGATACGTGGACTAAGAGAACTGTTGCCTACAAGTCCCATACGCTTTAGTACCAACGGTGAACTGCTGGACCGACACTTGGATGTATTAGAAACAGCACACGAAGTGGGTAACTTTGTTTTTAAGATTACTGCACATCAACACAGTGAGCGTGTAGAAGCAGTGATACGCAAAATATTTTCAATGTACAAATGGGAACCTGTGTACGAGTTTGGCATCTATCGTTACAAGACCACAAACGGCCTGCGATTTCAAGTCAATCGCCCACTGACATTTATCAAGTACTATAAGAACGACTATCCAAATATGATGCCGTTTAATAGTAATCCAGCAGAATCGTTTGAAATTTGTATGCAACAAAAATGTCCGCTGATGTTTCAGGGCAAGTTGTACAAGTGTAGTACGTTGGGCGGGTTAGAACAAACACTAGATCGTTTTGGCATAACAGATCCGGCGTGGAAACCATATCGCGGGCAGTACATTACACCCGATAGCCCAGATGAGGCAATTGCAGCATTCCTCAACAATTATGGTCGACCACATCGTGTATGTACTATGTGCCCCACAGCCAAGGATGACGAAAGCATAGTTTTACATTACAATAACGTAATTACAAAATGAAACAAGATCAAAGATTCTTTGCATTTGGCTGTAGCTTTACTAACAGCATATACTATCCAACCTGGGCCGACATAGTGGGACGTCAGTACAAATCGTATTCCAATTGGGGACAAGATGGTGCAGGCAATAGTTTTATTTTTTATAGCCTAATGGAATGCCACAAACGTAACCGTATCACCCGGGATGATGTTGTGATGATTATGTGGAGCAGCATAGGCCGCGAGGACCGTTGGGTTGCAAGTGAACAATGGATTACTCCGGGTAGTATCTATAATCAAACAACCTACAGCGAAGATTTTGTTGCAAAATTTGCCGACCCCACCGGCTACCTAATTCGAGATATGGCACACTTGTCTGCGGCTAAAGCTGTACTGGATTCAATTGGCTGTGAGTACAAGTTTTTTAGTATAGTGCCGTTTAATGTACCTGATGATAATATTTTTAAAATTTTTAGTATAGACAACGAAATAACCACACTATACGCCAACGAACTAGCTGCAGTTAAACCCAGCGTATACGAAGCAATATTCAATTTTGATTGGTACAGTCGCAAGGGGTATGTAGACATAAAAGGACTTGAACAAGAATACACAGTTTTACGTGGCGCCAATTGGCCAACGTGGGAACAATTTGTTCAGCAGGACTTTAGTGGAGTCGACAATCGTGTCAAGGTAGAGATCAACGAAAAACATCAATTCAGCAAGCGTTTGTTATTTAGAACCAACACACATCCAATGCCAGCCGAATACTTGTTGTACTTGAATACGGTAGCACCTGAAATAGAAATTAACAGCAATACAGTAGAGTGGACCAATACAGTGAATGAAATGATAATGACCAAACAACCACTTGGCCGTGTATGGGCCGGCCCACAATTACCCAGGAGATTTTAAATGAAAATTTTAGTCAATGGACCCAGTGTTGCTAGAGGTGCTGGATCGTGGCCTTATATACTACAAGAGCAACTGGAACAAAATATCGAGTGCGATATTATCAATCTTGCACAGGCCGGAGCAGGTAACGAATATATCTATGCCACTACCATATCCGAGTTAGCACAAAGAAAATACGATCTAGTAATGGTCATGTGGTGCGACTTTAGACGGTTTGATATCAAAGTCAGAGACATCACCAAATTTGCTGATACTACTTACACCAGCCTATATCAAAGCCGACAGAATGATTGGCCCAGCAAAGTTATTTGGCCTGAAAACGATCAAGACTATGTGGAAAAGGATTGGGTATTTGGTTGCGGTTACATCAATAACGAAGGTGAAAGCGTCAAACAACTGTTTGACGAATTTTACAATCATACCGATTATGAAAGCCATTATCATAGAAGTCTTACCAAAATTATAGGACTGCAAGGTGTATTAAAATCAATGAATCAGCCATACCTGTTTTGTTCTGTGAGAGAGTTAAAAGATCTGCGAGTCAATTCACACTTGTATGATATGATCGACAAACAAAACCTAGTGTTACAAACTCCGCACAAGATTGCTGGCGAAATTGACAGCTGGGCCGATCCAACCCATCCCGGTCCTGAAGCGCATACAGAATTTGTCAAATACCTTATTGCTAACCTTAAAGAGAGAAACTTGGTTTGAGTAAAAGCGACTTTATGTCTGCCGCTGAGCAGATGAAAGAAAAATTAGGACCAGCACTCTGTTTGGCCAAATGGAAACAGGTGAGTCTACACTTGCCTACAGGACTCAACAACAGTTGCTATCATCCGCCCTTGCATCAAATTGATCCCGCAGTATTAAAAGACAATCCGGGTGCATTACACAATACCGAGCATAAGAAAAAGCAACGTGTTATTATGCTCAAAGACGAACGTCCACAAGAATGTAGCTATTGCTGGACACAAGAAGACTTGGGTAACCTAAGCGATAGACATTATAGATCAGGAGAGCCTTGGGCAGCAGAAGATTATGAACCTATTAGATCCAGTGCCGGAAATGAAGACGACGTTGTTCCGTCGTACGTCGAAGTTAACTTTAATCATGCGTGTAATCTCAAATGCAGTTATTGTAGTCCCCAGTTTAGTAGTAGCTGGCAGCAAGAAGTTGATAGGTTTGGCGGATACCCAACCAGTACTGTTCATAACGATGCTAGCCATTTTGTTGGTCGCAACAGGCCTATTCCTCATTCCCAAGATAATCCTTATGTTGATGCATTTTGGGCCTGGTGGCCTACACTTTATCCGCAACTGAAACATTTCCGTATGACCGGTGGCGAACCCCTGATGGATCGTAACACATTCAAGGTATTTGACTATGTGTTGGCCTTGCCTAATCCTGAATTGCACCTGAATGTGACATCAAACTTCAGCGTAGAACCAGCATTGTTTGAACGCTATCTAGATTATGTAAAACGCTTGTGTTCAACTCAAATTGAACACTTTATGCAGTACGTGAGTTTAGACTCAGGTATACCAGCTCACGCAGAATACATACGCAACGGTTTGAATATGAATCGTCTGGTCAGCTATGTTGAACGTTACCTGACAGAAGTTCCTTATCGCAACAGTCTTACATTTATTATCACAATGAATAACCTAAGCGTATTGGGTTTACAACGACAGCTAGATTATATTTTGAGTCTACGCAGAACGCACAGTACCACATATCAACGTGTTTGGTTTGATACTCCGTTACTACGTCAACCGCGTTGGCAAAGTTTACAAATCTTGCCTGAAGTTTACGTGGGGGTATTGGAACGTGTGGCTGACTGGATGGAACTGAATTTGGAAACTGCCGAAGATCCATTTCACGGATTCAAGGACTACGAAGTACAACGTATGCGCCGCGATATTGATTGGATGAAGGAAGGTCGCAATTTGGATCCAGGATATGTTAAACTACAACGTGCAGATTTTTATAGATTTTTCCACGAACACGATCAACGACGCAACACCGACTTTTTAGAAACTTTCCCAGAGATGCGGGAATTTTGGAACGAATGCCGATACTATGCCCAGAATTAACAATGAAACCGATTTAGAATACAAACGCCGGGTGATCGACATCAAGTCGGAAAGCTTCTGCGGAGCCAAATGGTACAATGCTACTATATGGTTAGGGTCAGGGCAAACTACTAGTTGCCATCACCCGTTGCCACATCAGGTTAGTGTTGACGAAGTACGTGCCAATCCCAAGGCATTACATAATACCGCTAAAAAGAAATCAGAACGTGCTCAAATGCAACGGGGCGAACGTCCTGTCGGTTGCGAATACTGTTGGAAGATTGAAGACATTGGTCGCGACAACATCAGTGACCGTGTGTACAAAACTGTTATATATGATGATAAGGATTTGGATCTTGCTTACAACACTCCTGCAGAAGAAGATGTGGATTTACAAACACTTGAAATCGCGTTTGACCGTACCTGTCAATTTGCTTGTAGCTACTGCAACCCTGCTTTTAGTAGTAGCTGGGTACGTGACCTTAAGCAACACGGGCCATACACCCAATTGGTTAGCGACGGCCGCAACCACTTTACTCACCCTCACGATAGCAGTCAACTTTATCGCTTCGGCGAAGTTAACCCGTATGTAGAAGCATTTCACAAATGGTGGGAAACAGATCTACACAGAACATTAAAAGAATTACGTATCACTGGCGGTGAGCCACTTATGTCGCCAGAGACCTGGAAACTAATTGAATGGTTTAAAACTAACAAAGGCAAGAGTTCTACACGTCTTGCTATTAACAGTAACCTAGGTACTGATGTAGACGTAAATCGTTTGCTAGCAGCCATTGATGGAGTCACTGTTGACTTATATACCAGTAATGAAAGCATCGGTCTACAAGCCGAATACATACGCGATGGACTTGTCTGGGACGACTGGGCCAACAACTGTGAAAAGATTATGGACTCAGGTAAACTACGTGGCTTCCACGTGATGTGTACTATCAATGCCTTGTGTTTAGACACACTAGACAGTTTCTTAGAGTGCTGTATGAATTGGAAACGTGAGTACGGAAAGAACTTCCCTAGTTTCTCGCTAAATATTTTAAGATTTCCAAGTTTTCAAAGTCCACTGGTTCTTCCAGATGTATTACGAACACACTACAAAATTCGCTTGCAAGATTGGTTAGACACAAACAGCAATGACGAATTCTTGCACGAGTATGAACGCAATCAACTGCAACGCTTGATTGACTATTTGGATGTGGTCAAAACACCACACGCAGATGCTGCAGAACAATCAGTACTACAACAAGACTTTAAGAAGTTTTATACACAGTATGACCAGCGTCGCGGTAAAAACTTCACAGCAACATTTCCTGCCTTGGCAGGCTGGTACAACACGTTATGAGCAAACAAGATTTTTACAACAAGGGTTACGACTACAATGCTCGTGCGCCTTATTTCATTGAACGCACAGAATTGACAGAACAAGAGTGGCATCGCTTGACTCAGAGCGAAACATTCTGTATGTTGCCTTGGACTCATATGCACGCCTTCCCAGACGGTCGTGTGTATCCTTGCTGTTTGGCTGACTATTGGCATCCAGTGGGCGACTTACGTCAACACACAATGCGAGAAGTGTGGAACCAAGACCGGTACCGGCAGTTGCGTGTCAATATGCTTGCAGATCAACCCAGTAAAGAATGTACCAAGTGCTACGAGCAAGAGCGGCACGGTGCGTTTAGTATGCGTAACGATAGTAATCGTAACTACGGACATTTAATTAAGGAAACAAATGCGACACAAGATGATGGCACACATCCTGAATTCAAGATTAGGTATTGGGATGTGCGTTTTAGTAATCTCTGCAATTTCCGCTGTCGTTCCTGCGGTCCTATTTTCAGTAGCAACTGGTACAACGATCACGTTAAGTTATATAACCGCGTTCCAGATGTGCTTGGTCGTGATATGTCACGAGTGGAGTACGCTGCAGGAGACGAGGATGCAATGCAAGAGCAAATGCTTGAGCACGTTCCGTATCTAGAACAGGTTTACTTTGCTGGCGGCGAGCCGTTAATTATGAAAGAGCATTATGCTTTATTAGAAAAGCTAATTGATGCCGGCAAAACTGATGTACGTATTCAATACAATACAAACTTCAGTGAAATGCGTTACAAAGACAAGCACGTGTTTGAATATTGGAAACACTTTAAGAATGTTTCAGTAGGTGCTAGTCTAGATGGTATGGGTCCTCAAGCAGAACTTATACGCAAAGGTGCAGACTGGCGTCAAACAGTAGAAAACCGCGAACGTATGATGGCAGAAGTGCCACACGTGGATTTTTATGTAAGCTCAACTGTTAGCTCAATGAATGTACTACACGTGCTGGACTTCCATCAGGAATGGACTCGGTTGGGATTGATTCAAGCCAAGGATTGGAATATCAACATTTGCCAAAGTCCCGAATGGTATAGAATTGATATCTTCCCGGAGGAGTTTAAACAGCGTGTCATCTATCCGGCATATGAACGTCATATTGAGTGGTTAGATCCACAAGACAGTTTGCGTCGTGCTACCACAGGATATCAAAGTTTACTGAGTCTAATGCGCGGCACTGATGGTACCAAACATTGGCCACGGTTTGTAGAAGAAACTGCCAAACTAGACGCAGTACGAAATGAATGTTTCTGGGATTTATTTCCTGAATTTAAGGAATTAAACGGTGGCTGATCACAAGTGTATGTTGCCTTGGACCAGTCTGGCTGCCAACACAGTAGGCACAGTACGCCCTTGTTGCATTAGCGAGGACGTAATCAAACGTGATGATGGCACTCCATACAATCTTGCTACCGACAGTATAATGGAAATCTTTCACAGCAATTATATGAAAGATTTGCGACAAGAATTCATTGATGGTGGCAAACCTCGAGCGTGTCGTCGTTGCTGGAATGAGGAAGCTGTGGGCAAAATCAGCAAACGTGTTAATCATTTGCAGAAAATGAATATGCTGTTGCCTTTGGTAAATTTTAATACTGTCGTGCCTAAACATTTTTTATACTTGGATTTGAAATTGGGCAATATCTGCAATCTCAAATGTCGTATATGTGGTCCTATGATCAGCAGCAAGTGGGCACAGGAGAGTCTAATGCAGGTTCCATACAAAGAAAGACGAACTCATCAAAGCAAGACCTGGCTAGTAGAAGGCGAATGGCCACGTACCAGTACAACATTTTGGGAAGAAGTACGAACTTTGATACCCAAGATTAAATTTTTAGATTTCACTGGCGGTGAGCCTTTTATGATTCAAGAACACTTTGACCTGTTGCAGTACAGCGTAGACACAGGTTCCAGTCGTTATCAACATTTATTTTACAATACCAATGGAACTGTATTCCCCGAAGGTGCTGAAGAATTATGGAAAAACTTCAAACGTGTTGAAATAGCATTTAGCATTGACGGATTGGGCAAACGTTTTGAACTAGAACGTTCAGGAGCCAAGTGGTCGGAAGTCAATGCAAACATACAAAGATTTCGTGCAATGAAAGCTCGTCTTCCACATATAGAGCTACAGGTTAATCCTACTGTGAGTATACAAAATGTTTATTATCTTGAGGAATTGTGTGCGTGGATAGCCGAACAAGACTTTGATCACGAAAACTTTGGATTAGTTCACGAAGCGGCCTATTTGAGTATTGGTACAATGCCGCCGGAAGCAAAACAATTGGTAATTGAAAAATTAAACTCAGGCAAATTTATTGACCGCCACCGTCGCGAAATTGATCAAATAATTGATTTTATCAACAATGCTGAAAGCAAAGACGGAGTCAGATTCCGTGAGGAAATGAAACAGTTGGATCGTATCCGTGGAGAAAATTTTGCAGACACACATCCAGAAATAGCAAAAGCAATGCGGTATGACGTTACCTAAAACAATTTGTATGTTACCTTGGATCTCCATTGAGACCAGCCCGATGGGCACTACACGTCCTTGCTGTATGGCACACGAGGAAATAGTTGATGCCACAGGTAAAAAATACGATCTAAATGAAACCAACTTGGAAACTGCATATCACAGCGAGTATATGCAAAATCTACGTAGACAGTTTCGTGCCGGGGAAAAGCCAGCAACCTGTAGTCGTTGTTGGGATGAAGAAGCTGCCGGCCGCGACAGCAAACGCATCCATAGTCAAGTTAGACTCAAGCACTTGTACGACAAGGTTGACTGGGCGAACGATAATCCTGACCAGCTATGGTTTGTGGATTTGAAGTTGGGTAACATCTGCAATCTCAAATGTCGTATTTGTGGATCGTGGTCAAGCAGCAAGTGGGCCGAAGAAGAATTAGCATATATGCCCAAAGACTTTGATAAGAAGAGTCACATTGCCTACACCTGGCTAAAGGCCGGTGCCTGGCCACGCAAAACAACAATCTTCTGGGACAACCTACGTGAACTATTGCCCAACATCAAGTATTTTGAATTTACCGGTGGTGAACCCTGGATGATACAAGAGCATTTTGATCTACTGAGATATGCGGCTGCCTTGGGTTACAGCAAGAACATTGACATACACTACAACACCAATGCCACGCAGGAACTGAGTGAAAACACACAGATTTGGAATCAATTTGGTCGTGTAGATATTGCGTTCAGTATTGACAACGTAGGCGATCGTTTTGAATATGAACGCTACGGGGCCAAGTGGGATTTGGCAAATAAAATTATCGACGATGTACACTTTGCCAAACGTGTTGACACACCCAATATCACCACACAGTTGTGTTTTACTGTCAATATTCAAAATGTCTATTACTTGGATGAATTACTAGACTGGGCCGACACCAAAGGGTTTGGAGACATTTATTTCAATATGATGCACAGTCCTGATCATATGAGCATACAACGTATGACTCCGGCTGCCAATGAACTGGTGTTAAACAAATTAAAAACTACATTTTGGAAAAACAGTCATTATCAACGAGAAATCAACAACATAATCAATTTCATTGAATTAGGTTCAGGCAGCGACGGATCGGAATTTTTGTTTAAGATGCAACGTACCGATGCACACCGCAAACAAAACTTCTTGGACACGCACCCTGAAATAGCCAGAGCAATGGGATATGAAGATTAAACTGGTTGGTTTTTGGGATCACAACAACTATACACAGATAACCTTATTAGAGTATCGTAGTATAATTGGTCAGGCTTTTGATTTTGAATTCTATGATCCGCACCGTGCATACGACAAACAATCAACCTTGTTTGTGTGCAATCATTATCAATATCACAAAAATAAAACAACTGTTGATCAATTGGTCGGGGATGGTTATCGATTGGTGTTTGAGTCGCTGTTGGAAAAACAAAGCAGTTCGTCGCATACTGAAACAACGGTGTTGCACGTGGTTGGATCAGAGAGCACAAATACTCCACCAAATACCTTGGAAGTTCCGTTGTATTTTTGGTATCACGAAAATCGATTGAGCAACTACACAGTAGAACGTACCTACACACCAGACAAAAAGTTTTTGCTGATGATGAATTTTGCTAGACCTTTTAGAGACGATATATACAACAAGTTTACTCCAATCTTGGAGCAAGGACTATACAGTTATGTTGATCGTGGAGTGCGTATCGATGGCGATATTGAACACGACAGCCCCGGACACAAAGAGTATTGGGATAGATGGGATCGTTACATAAATCCTGCGTGGTACAATCGTACAGAAATCAACATAGTGGTAGAAACACAAATGAACACAGACGAAATATTTGTCACAGAAAAAACAATGAAACCTCTAGCATTACAACAACCGTTTGTGATGCTGGGCGGAGTTGGTACATTGGATTTTTTACAACGCTCGGGGTTTGAAACATACAGTAATTTATTCGACGAGTCATACGATTTCAAACTCAACCGATTGGATCTAGTGTACGAACAGATAAAAAATTATCAGCTGCAAGGATACAGTCAAGAAACTCGAGACAAAATGGCGCACAATTCCAGTTTGTTTCACAATAGATCTGCTGTTGATGTATCGTTCTACCAGTCAATAGTCGAACCCTTAATGGAATTTATAAATGGATAAACCAGCAACACTTTGTATGGCACCTTGGACTCATACCTATCTCAGCCCGCAAACTGAGCGTAGAATGTGTTGTGCGTCAAGAGAGCCTGCGCAGAATTTTCAACAGTACATTGATACTACATCGGGTACCGGCAAGTACATACCTATTTCATTGGATGAGCATTGGAACAGTGAACATATGAAAAGTGTGCGCCGTCGTATGATGGCCGGAGAAACCTTGCCCGAATGTGATGTGTGCAACAGCAAGTTGCTGAATACCGACGTTTACCGCTCGTATTTTAACAGTTTATTTGGTCATAAGTATTTACAGGCCCTGGAACATACTGATGATACGGGCTACACGACAATGAAGCCAGTCTCGTGGGATTATAGGTTTAGTAACCTGTGTAATTTTAAATGCCGTATGTGCGGCGATATGCTGTCGAGTGCTTGGGAGAGTGAGCAACGACAACATAATATGATTGATTGGGACAATCCTAATACACATTGGATGCGCCCTGAGGTCAAAGAACAAATAGTAAAGTTTCAAGACACCCAGGTAGAGCAAGAGTTTGCTACTGCTGTTGAGGAACACCGAGTGGAAGAGGTGTATTGGGTGGGAGGTGAACCGTTGATGTACGAGCAACACTGGAAGTATATGCAACGGATCATAGAACTTGGAGATGGAAAAAATGTTTACGCTAGGTATAACACAAATCTTAGTCGCATCAATTATCGCGGTATCAATTTGTTTAGGGATATACTATCTGGGTTACGTGACTGGCAAATCTGTGCAAGCATCGATGGCACGGGCCGAATTGGCGAGTATATTAGATCAGGTCTTGATTTTGATCAGTGGCTTGAGAACATCCGCGAAGGACTTGCGTACCACAGTCACCGCCGCCAGATCCGTTTGGACTTCACTCTTACTACACCAGGACTCTTTGAAGTACAAGCGATACAATCGCTCGCAGAAACACTAGGTGTAGACGTACTAGCCAAAGTAGTTTTTAGTTTTAGCCCGGACATTGTTATGTCGCCGTTGGCCCTGCCCAGATCCATTTTGGAACCCTGGGTAGACGAAATCCTGAATGGCACTCCTGAGGGTAAACCTCTAACCGGCCCGTTACGGGATATACTTGTCCAGCTAAAAACTAGACCCACATTTGCTGAACAGTGGCCCGCAGAATACGAAGCCGGTCTCAGAAAGGGCAAAGCTCGTATATTAGAACTTGAAAAAATCCGAAAAGACCAGTATACTTTTAGAGACATCATGTCCTTAAGACCTCAAGCACTCGAATGGTGGGATTCAATTGACAATTAAAGTAGTATTGCGTAACCCTTTAGACCGGAACGATCAAGTAGACTATACTATCGTTCCCAACGACACCTCGCTGGCCCAAGATTGGCAAGTGGCTCTGCGAGATCTACTGGAGTCTGGTAACCTACTAGAAAAAAACTTTTGTTTTATGGGTTTTCCCAAGACTGCTCGCACACTGGAATATCTGTGTAACGAACTCAATCAACACACACGAACCATTAATCTTTTCTTTAACAGTGAATACTTTATCTGGGAATTGTTTACCCCCAAAAATGTAGTTGGATTTGATTATGCCGAAAACGGCATCAATCACGATATGATGAACCGGTTACACAATCATTTTGAACGCTTGCAAGGTACGGTATGGGGACTAAGTGAGTGGTACAAACGTGCTGACTATGATACCAAGTATGCTATTCGTCAACTGAACAACATCTGTCACGAAATGGAAAACTTGATCTTGAGTCAACGCAAATTGGCCACAGATCCTTATTGGGTACGTCCCAGTCAAATTACCACATTTATAAATGCACGTCGATATGATTTAAAACCCGAGCACCGTGAGGGCTTTCGCATCAACGGATATGATCGTGTGTTGGGCGGTGTATATATGCACTGGACACAGATAGGTAAGACTTTGTACGAAGTATTCCGTGATGAACACGCACCTGAACTCACTGACACAGTATGCGAAGCTATTACAGAACTGAGATATTACTCGGGCGAGTTTGATGTTGAGTGGGGCAATGATGTTGTTCGCAATGGCGGGCACCCTTGGCACGACAAAGAACAAACAGAATTTGAATCTTGGTTGATCAAAAACAATAGAGATCCCAGCGATACCACGTTGAGTCTGGGTTACCTGCCGCTGGGTCAAATTGATCTACAGGCCAGTTTTGGTACCACAGACTACAAGACCATATGGGACATCTTGGGCAGCCACTTGGACATACAGCGTATAGAAATTGACGGAGTTGTACAACAGTACGACTACTGCTGGAGCGATTCCACTTACAAACAAATGCAAATAGATATGATGAAGCCTGGATATGATTATAGTAGCCGGAGGTGACAGTTTCGTATACGGCAGCGAGTTGGCAGACTGTAACGGCAGACACAGTCAAAGCACCTTTGCGGCTTTGTTGTCTCAAGAACACCAGTATCAATGCGTGGCCTGGCCCGGTTTAGGCAATGATGGCATAGCACATCGTGTTATTGCTGAATGCGAAGCCATATGGCCTGAACGTCCTGCTGTGATAGTATCGTGGACCTTTCCTGGTCGCTATGAATTTCGCTTTAATTATCATACCAATCAACGCGGCAGTCCTTGGTATACTATTACTCCGTGGACTGTACGGGATGATCCTGCAACTATAGAAAAAGAATTTGTAAATCAAAATAGCAATATTTTGTATGAGCAAATTAAAAATATAACCAAAGCCAAGGAAAACGGTATAGCCGACTTTGCCAAATCCTTTTATAAGAACGTGGGCGACAGCGAGTACTGGGAAATTTATACCACGCTCAAAGAAATTACATACTTACAAAATTATTTAAAAACCAACAGTATACCTTATTTGTTTACCTGTGCCGATAATTGCATATGGTACAATCATACAATACAAACAGCAGATGCTAGCATACATAGTCTAACTGAACAAATACACCGGGATCAAGCCAATTGGTTTTGGTTTCCAGCCGGAACAGAAGCAACACAAACAACGGACCCAAGAGGTTTTTATCAGTGGGCTTTGGAGAATAAATACCCAATAGGTACTACCCATCCACTAGAAGCAGCACACACAGCGGCAGCACACATAATGAAAGATCAATTCAATGCAATGGTTACGAAATCTTTACAATAAAATCACTTTAGAATTACGTTATCGTAAAAAATTAAAAGAACTACGTAAACGAGATCCATTTATCTATAAATGAACATACTAGGAATCAGCGCCGGTTTCCACGATGCATCCGCCACGGTGATCAACAATGGCGAAATAGTGTACGCTGGTCACGCCGAACGGTACAGCAAGATCAAAAACGATGCCAATCTGCACCCTGCAATGTTTTGGGAGTTATCAGATGGTCGCCACATTGATCATATTGCCTACTACGAAACTCCTTGGAAAAAGCAGTTACGTCAGTGGTACTCGGGACAAGGTGTAGAATGGAACAAGCTGACCACTAGACAAGTACTCAGGCAACAGTTACGTGGGTATTTTGACAATGTTCCAATCAGCACACACGGGCATCATCTGAGTCACGCAGCTGCTGGTTTTCAAACCAGTCCATTTGATCGAGCCACTGTGGTTGTGATCGATGCCATTGGCGAATGGGACAGTATTACCATATGGGGCGCACACTATGTTGATGGTCGTGCTGAGTATAAGCGACTGTGGGGTCAGCGATATCCGCACAGCATAGGACTATTTTATAGTGCCATGACCAAGCGTGTGGGATTGAAACCCAACGAAGACGAATATATCCTAATGGGAATGGCTGCTTATGGAGAACCCAAGGCCGCGGCACAGATAAAATCGGCAGTGATGACCAACGAATGGAATATTGAATTTTCACAAAATTTGCATCTAGGAGTAGATGAAGAGTTTTTGGCCAAGCACTTGGAATACGATATTGCCAGTTCCAGTCAGGCCTTTTGTGAAAATTTGATATATAATGTTATGCGTCGTGCCAAAGATTTTGGCTGGAGCACAAATTTAGTATATCAGGGCGGTGTAGCCCTTAATTGTTTAGCAAATAGAAACCTCGGTGAGTATTTTGAAAAGATTTGGATTATGCCTAATCCTGGCGATGCTGGTAGTAGTCTCGGAGCAGCCGCACTGGCCTACGGCGGACCAATTGAGTTCAAAAACGCATTCCTTGGTACAGAAATCAGCGGCCCGTATCCTGTTAATGCCGTCCTTGATTGCTTACTCAGTGATAGACTCGTGGGGGTGGCCTCCGGAAGAGCAGAATTTGGCCCCCGAGCCCTTGGAAACAGAAGTCTCCTCGCCGACCCCAGAGGACCAGATATAAAGGACAAAGTAAATGCAATCAAACGTAGACAAGAATTTAGACCGTTCGCGCCAGTTATTTTGGAGGAATATGTCAATGAGTATTTTGATATGCCTAGCGGTTTCGTTGACACTAGGTATATGCAAGTCATCGGTCGTTGCAGGGATCCTGACTTATTTCCTGCTATCGTTCATCGCGACGGCACTAGTCGTATACAAACAGTACCACGAGATGGTTCGGGAATTAGAGAACTGTTAGAAAAATGGTATGTGGTAACAGGTTGTCCTATGCTGTTAAACACCAGTCTTAATATCAAAGGTGAACCCATTGTGAACGACAGAGAAGATGCTGATCGTTTTGAAATGCACTATGGAGCACGAGTATGTTCGTAACAGTTACAGAAAAATTTTATCGTCTTGACAATGTTTTTAGCAACAGCTTGTTCCAGCAGTTGGTGTCAGTCTTTGACAGAGACACCACCAATTGGTTAAAACAATATGACGGCAACTCTGCTTTTCCTAGACTACAGTTTCGCCCAGAAGAAACAGAAGAAACAGAGGCATTGTACAACCACTTGTGTGAACAAATACGCATTGAGCTAGCTCCTGTTATTGAATTTGCTGAATCAGTTACTGGTGTTAAGTTGTATCAAAACAATCCGCAATTATGGCGTGACCCTGATGGATATATCAATACCATACACGATGGTGATGTAAGCCCAAATCATTATGTCAATGTGCAGGTGTATTTGTCTGAAGGCAATGAAAATATGGGAACCTACTGTTACGACCAGGATGCCTGGCACACAGTACCATTCCGCCCCAATTGTGGTTATATGATGTTGTATCCAACACGTACACCACACGGTATGAAAAATTTTGTAGTAGACAAAAGATACAGTTTGTATCAAGGCTTCAGGGCCACAGAAATTCCATCGGATATTTGGTAAAGGAAAAATCAATGAGTCAACGTATTCTAATAATGGGCCTTCCTGGCTCAGGCAAAACAACCTTGGCGGCTGCACTTAAAAAATACCTAGAACTACACGGTTCCATCAGTTACAGTCGTGCTATTATGGAACCAATGGACAATCAAGTCAAAGTCAACTGGTTCAATGCCGATGATGTACGTCGCAAGTACAACGACTGGGATTTTTCAAATGATGGACGTATTCGTCAGAGCTTGCGTATGTTTCAATTCAGTATGGAAGCTGGCGGTGACTATGTGATCTGTGACTTTGTTGCACCCTTAGTTGAGCAACGCAACAATTTCAAGGCCGACTGGACCATCTGGGTAGACACTATCCGCGAAGGTCGTTATGCTGATACCAACAAAGCATTTGTTGAACCCGAACATTACGATTTCCGCATCACCGAGCAGAATGCAGAAAAGTGGGCCGAGTTTATTGGCGAACATATTGTGGCCAATCGTCGCCGTCCTGTATTTGATTGGAAACGCGAAACAGTACAAATGTTGGGACGTTGGCAACCGTGGCACGATGGACACCGTGCGCTGTTCGACCGACTGATAGCACGTACAGGGCAAGTGATTATTCAAGTACGCGATGTACAAGGATGGCAAGGCTCAAATCCGTTTGAAATAGAAAAAGTCAAGGCATTTATTCGTCGTGATTTGGATCCTATCTATCAAGGACAGTACGAAATACAAGTGGTACCCAATATTGTACACATTGGGTGGGGTCGTGGAGTTGGTTATACTCACGCAGAAGAAACTTTTGATGAAAGTGTAACAGATATCAGCGCCACTAAGATTAGAAAGACTCTAGGACTTGAGTGATCAGCCTATACGTAGTTTGGCAAAAGCAATAAGCTGGCGAATTACCGGAACTATAGATACCTTTGTTATCAGTTGGCTTATAACCGGGCAAGTATTACTGGCCAGCGGAATTGCTTTTACAGAAATATTGACCAAAATATTTTTATTTTGGTTACACGAGCGTGTATGGAATCGTATTACTTGGGGGCGATCTTAAATCCAAACGGTTGTTGGTCGTCTGGCAACGGGTGTGGATTAAAATATCCAGGTTCAGCCTTCCATACCAGTGCATTGGGATTTTTATCTATAGGATAATCCATTGGAATTGCCTGCCCTAGTCTATGGTTGGGTCTATATGGAAACTGAAATCTATAAAGATCGCACATATCTCGTAAACTCTGTTTTAATCTAGCCCATTCCCGATCTACCAATTCGTTGTTAAACAAATTGTAATTGTGATCCAGTATCGGTTGCATATCCAACAGCATGGCTTTCTGTTCGTCCTTTGACATTTGATCAATGGTTTGTAATACTTGCACAATGGCCTGCAATCGAGCCACAGGATCTTCTATTCGATCATAACTTTCGTCCCAGTAGTCCGAGAATGTACGGAAACCATAACTGCGTAAGTAATCTAGATTGTAAGCACAACCGGTCAATATAAATGGCATACGCAACACAATGGGTTTAAAAATCTTTTCAGTCAGGTGAGTCTTGCGTTGGAAGTAACAGGTTTCTGTTACCACATAAACAAAACTACGCATAAGATTCTCCAGTGGCCCTAGGTTCATACTTTGATTGGGTATTGGTTGCCCGGGAAAGTCAATACGCAATTCTGGTATTTGATTGATGTTGGCAATGGCTTCTTCTATGTAGGCTGGATCAAATTCATATTCAGGTACACCTTTGCGTAGGTTGTCGTCAAATGCACCATCGTCGGGACAATGATGACTGTAGCTCACATAGCCCGAGTCTAGTAGATTGTTTTTGTACAATTCGTTGACCAGCAAGCTACGATAGATACGTCTATTACTGGTTAGTCTATTAAATGATATATAAGTTTTTTCTAAGACGCGGTCAGCAGGAGCAACCAGGCCTGGCAAGTATTGGTGTCCACGAAACCAATCGGCTGCAGCAAATATATGAAAGAAGTAATTTAATCGAGCAAATGGGTATTCTGCATAAACCAGTTCTGCATCGGCACTTTCTTGTTCGGTGGTAACTAATATACAAGGTGCGTGTACTTTCCATTTTAAATGATCAAACAAGGGTCGATTGTAATCAAAATCAATTGGCTCTTGATCTTGAAACATAAACAATGGACCGTGACGCTGTGGTGGATCTCTTTGATCAGGCGGATTTGAATCGTCCCGCAAGATTTCTATATGTTCTGGTTGAGTTGACCCAAAAGGATGTAGATATCCGACCCGGGCATCTGCTATAATAGTACGTAGGTAGTTGTAGATATTTTCGTAATGAACGGATAAGTTATACATTATGTTTGATGTTTTTTATTATGGACCAAAACCAAATCTATTTGCTTTTGAGCGTCCGGCTGAGTCAATTGATCAAGCTGCCGAGTTGAGTCGTACTAGTCACTACTGGTATATTTATGGGGGCAATGACTACACAGGATTTGATTTTGACTATGTACCAGTTCCCTGGGAAACAGAACACATACACACCTGGCCTAGTCAATGGCAACGCACCGGCGGAGTGTATCTGGCAAACCGACGCACAGTGGCCAATAGACAGTACAATTTTCACGCAGATCAGTCAGTGACTCGACTGCCTAATCGAGCAATTTGGTCAGTCCCCGACAACATAGATGACAGTCAGTTTGATTATTCGTGGCACCCAGACGAAACAGAAGAGCCGTACGAGTATCACTTTGGCACACAATGGCAACGTGATGGCGGTCCTGTATATCCTGGCACAGCTGGCATCAAGTATATGTTAGATCAAAAAATACGAGCCAATGCCACACAGATATTTTATATGGATTTTTTAAATCCTGAAAGTGCCGCACAGTTTCAACAACTGAAAGCTCGGTACCCAGACATCAAACTCACACGTTATGTAGACAATCATCTCAATGTGTTCAAGCGCATTGCCAACCTGGCTACCACAGAGTTTGTATGGATTGCCAGCAGTATTTGTGACTACACTGATTTTGACTTTACCTGGCATCCAGAACCACACCAGCGTGAAATGATTCACTGTTTTCCATCCGGTAACCAAACACGTGGCGACACATTCTATGTACACGTGCCCAGTTTTACACAGCAAATGGTGGACTTGGAGTTGCTGGATTGGTTCAATGTGATCAACTATTGTGAAGATCAAACAGTCGCGCGATTTGATATTCCTGTACACTACTATGAGTCGGATAATCTAATTGAAGAAATCAAGAATTACAACTTCACCGCACCTTATGCAATGTTTACTCGAGTTGCAGATTTGAAGTTTGCGTCCTGGCATTGCTTGTGGAGTCAAAAAGATCGCATCTTGAGTCGTGCCAACAGATCAGGTGACACAGCCTTGGTACCACGTGAAGTTAAAAATCATCTGCGAGTACAAGTGTACGATTATCCCTATATTGAAAAACGCACCAACACCTATGTGTTACAGGACGAACGTCCAGACGTGGTGTTTATCAGCAATGGCGAACCCATGGCTGAAGATAATTGGCAAGCACTGGCTCGTATCTGTCCTTGGGCCAAACGCAGTGATGGAGTCACTGGGCGTGAAGCTGCTTACAAAGCCGCTGCCAAGTTGAGTGACACACCCTGGTTCTATGCAGTATTTGCCAAGACCGAAGTGTTGCCCACATTTGAGTTTGACTTTGTACCGGACTATTTTCAAGAACCCAAACACTATATTTTTCACAGTCGTAATCCCTTAAACGGTCTAGAGTATGGTGCCATGAACATCAATTTGTACAACAAGAAGCTGGTGTTAGAAACCGATCCGGGATTGGACTTTACCTTGAGCAAAGCACACGAAGTGGTTCCGGTGTGCGCCAGTATCAGTCGTTTCAACACGGATCCTTGGATCACCTGGCGTAGTGCTTTCCGTGAAACAATGAAACTACAGCGTGAAGTGGTGTTGGGTGCTGGCTTGGAAATTCAACACAGACTCAAAACCTGGTGCACAGTGGCTGAAGGGAAAAACGCCGAGTACTGTATTCAAGGTGCCGCAGATGGTGTCGAGTATCACGACGCAGTTGGGGGAGATTACGAAGCACTCAAACTCAGCTTTGACTGGGCTTGGTGCCAAGATTACTACTATAACAAGTACAAAACCAAAATTTGGTAATCTGTTGTAAAAAAGCGACAGACTTTTAAGTTTCTTTAGTTTATACTGTTTTGACTGTATGCGAGTGCGTACAGTATTTTATAAATCAACTCTACGGAGTTTAATTAAGGAAACTTAAAATGAAAAATGCCTCACATCTAGTAGTACCACGCACGGTCAACCGCGGACCAAATCCATATGCACCAATTGCGGCAATCCAAAATCAATTGTTAAGCACACCACAAACCAAGTACGTGGATATGCCAACTCGCATCGCTCCATTGATCAGCGATCCAAGAATAATTGCAAGCATACAGAATCTTAAAAAACGTCTCAAGAGCAATGTGTATACACAGGCACACTTTGGGCGTCTTATGGAAATCGACGTGGACCTGATTGACTTCAACGTCGATATCCAACGCGGTATTGAAATCGCACACATCGCCGACAACATTATTGAACTGTTTGATCCACGTGTTATGCAACCACTTAATGTTATCTACATCAAAGAAACTGGGCGTTACAGTTCCTGGGAGGGGCAACAGAGTGGTAGTGCATTTGCAGTGATGTTACATTTTGGTTTAATTGCTCCGGGTACTAAAATTCAATGCAAAGTAGTCGATGACGATTTGACAATACCGGGATCAACTTTAACTGGCGAAGCAGTAGGCAACTATGGTTTCCGTAGACTTGGTGGCAACGGTCGCAAGCCAATTGGACAGTATTGGACACACCGCTCGCGTGTTAACGGTGTTCGCTTGTACGGTTCTACTCTGCGTGAAGATGTGCAAAGTTTAAAAATACAAGAAGTGTTAGAACGTAACAATATGTATCCGGCACCCAGCGCACAAGGTCAAAAGAAAAAGCCCGGTATGATCACATACATTGCTGGTATCAATAATATTGCTGGACACGGTACTCAAAACAATCAGGACTTTGAAGATGGCCTTGACAATTTGGACTGGGCACTCAAATGGCACGATACCTATTTCCCACACGAGGACGGCGTAGACGGCGGCTTTATTTTGGCGTTTGGTAGGTTGGCTGCCGAAGCACGTGACACAGGATTTGTCATTACTCCTGCATTTGAAGCCGACTTGTTCCGACACGTACAACACAATTACGGAACACCCAAAGCATTCCACGAAGACTGCAAGTCACGATTGAAAAAGTTTCAGAAAAAACAAAAGCTGAAAGAAAGCTGGTCCGACCGTTGCTTGACCCCGATTCTGATTCTTGATTACAAAAACTGTGGCGGCACATTGGCAGCACCAGCAATCAACGATATGGTGCTTTATGTCGGTATCTGATCAGGCGTGGTTGTATCTTTGGACCAAGCAGATCATATTGGAAGACGGTACCATTGCGACTCGCATTTGCTTTGGTATCACTTCCAACTATGTTAGGCGGGCTATCAAGTACGAAGGTGCAAACGGACACCGAGTAGTATTTTGTGATTTGTGGACCGGTCCTAGCCGAGTAATTAAAACTTTAGAGTCACGTATCAAAACAGTTTTTAGTGATCACCTGGTTGTTGGATCTAGAAATACCAAATACGAATGGTTAATGGAAGATATAACACTGGAACAAATTAGAGGTTGGATCAACTATGAAATTGAAGAGTTGCCAACAATTAAATATTTTACGGAGGAAGTATGAGACCAACTTGTATAAACCCTGGATGCGGAAAACCTTGTACTCCTATCAAAGGTCGTGTTGGGGTACCGGGTGTACGATATAGAGTGTACTGCGGTAATTGTCATATTGCTAGTTATACCGGCGCCGCTTTACCTTGGGGTGTGGCACCTTATAAACAAAATGCCTGTAAGAATCAATCTGGACATTTAGGATTTCCTTGTGCAACAGATCATTCTTTGATAAGTGATGTGCGTGGTAAGTTTCATATTGATCATATCGATGGTGATAGTACTAACAATGACCCTGCTAATTTGCAAGAACTATGTTTGAATTGTCACCAAGAAAAAGGTATGCGTCAAGGTGATTATAACGGTCATCGAGATACTCCCGGTAGAGACGATAAAGGTAAAACATCTATGTCGGCTGTTGATATGTTTGATGAACTGTTTAAAATGACCGGTAAATGATACTTAACCAATACTATCAGCAATTATGTCAGGAGTGGGGTTACACCCCCACTTCTGCCGTATGCACCGGATACGAATCAGTCCTGCCACAGTTGCGAGCACTCAGCAAGGAACGCTGGCTGGCTGCAGATGAAGCTGGTCGCGAAGCTATTCAGCAAGAAGTGTTTGATATATACCGAAGCATCAATCGTGTACCTATCACTTACTTTGATCTAGATGGATGCAGAGAACAGATACGTGAGGTAGCTCGTGCAAATAAAAGTGTGGTCAACCGTCAATTAGGCGTGGGTAACAATGATGGACTACCACTGGGACGTTTTTGGTTTCCTAATATGCAAGATGCAAAATGGAACGACAACGCAACTGTGAGTATGAAAGCTCGTTTCAACCACGACAATAAACTCAAACGTGCTATTAAACTGTGTTATGTGCATCGTGACGAAGGCAAGGACAGCGTTATACCTAAAAATCTGCGTCGTGCGTTGGAACTGGTTAACGGCGGCACTATACAAAACTTCAAGCCAATGAATGCTCGTGCTGTTTGGGAATATATCTGTCCTACTATGTGGGGCAATGTGTTAGACTTTAGTTCGGGTTACGGCGGACGTATGATGGGGGCAATGACCAGCCGTATGGCATACAATTATACCGGCATTGATCCCAATACTAGAACTTTTCAAGGTCTCCAAGCTCTGGGCGAGCTGTTGACTGAAGAAGGCCAAGGCAGTGGATTCAGTATGAATTGTATGCCCAGTGAAGAATTTGATCCCGAACCAGGTACCTACGATGCGGCATTTTCAAGTCCGCCCTACTTTAACTTGGAAACCTATACCGACGAGCCCACTCAGTGTATGAACAGGTACAACAACTTGGATGCGTGGTTTGAAGGTTATGTGGCACCCACACTCAAAATGATTCACCGGGCCCTGGCGCCAGATTCAATCTACGCTGTCAATATTGCTGACTACAAAAACGGTAAAGAATCGTTTGCTATTGTGGATCGCTGGAAAGCTCTAAGTGAAAAGGTAGGATTCCAATACATAGAGCAGATAGATATGCTGTTAAACGTCCGCCCGGGAGTTGGCAACGGCAAGTTGGAAAAAGCCTATAAAAGCGAAGGAATTTACCTGTTTCGCCGCCCGTAGACTGCCATTCTGCTGTAAAAAATCCAATAAAATCAACGACTTACAGCACTTAATATTCTGGTAGACCCAAAATAGCCAAAATGCTATAATACTTGTATAGTGAATAACAAGGAGCAAAAATGATTGGATTAACAGTGGTTGAAGGTGATACAATTCGTGCATATGACTTCAAGCCAATGTTGGGCCGCGAAGACTGTTTTATTGAAGGTCGTGTCGTTGATGCCCACAATACTGAAATGGGTTTTCAAGCCTACAAGATTGTAGTTACCAAAGATAGTTGGAGCGATGCAGAAGATAAAGGTCGCGTCGGTATCGAAATGTTTGTGCCTTGGCGTGTGGACTTCAGTGAGTTCCAAGGTCGTATAATGAATCTTTCAAGATAAGGAGTGGTTATGCCTAAATATAATCCAGTTAAAGAAGTTGAACGTATTGCTCAGTTGTTGGTAAAACAATTTAAATATTCTTCAATGGCAGATTTTACCGCTGAAGATATTGACTATATTGCTAGCGAAGCGCAGGTATCGTTCGCTGAAGTGGTTGATATTTTGCAAGCGGAATTGGTTTAAGGCTGTAATGGGGTCGTGCGATCCTTGGGGAGCCTTGATACCCCAGAAACTTGCGGTCACTTTTTGCTGGTTTTTGACTCTAAATAAAAACCAGCATCTTTTGCTAAAAAACAACAGACAAATAATTGTCAATAATGTATAATGTAGTTTCAGTAGTTAAATTTTTAGGAGCCTGTGATGAGTCAAGTAAGTGAAAATCGTACCGTAACGCCAAGCGAATGTCGTAGCCGTTTGCTTCGTGCGTTCAAAGTAAAACGTCCTGTTTTTATCTGGGGTCCTCCCGGTATTGGTAAATCAGAGTTGGTTGCTGGTTTGGCCAGTGAATTGGGCGGTCATTGTATCGACCTGCGTTTGGGTCAAATGGAGCCGACAGATTTGCGTGGTATTCCATTCTATAACAAAGATTCAGGCAAGATGGATTGGGCTGAACCTGTTGATTTGCCAACAGAAGAAATGAGCCGAGAGTATCCGGTAGTGGTCTTGTTCTTGGACGAGATGAACGTGGCGGCACCGGCTGTACAAGCCGCGGCATATCAGCTGATTCTCAATCGTCGTCTTGGCAAGTATCATTTGCCAGAAAACGTAGTTATTGTTGCCGCAGGTAATCGCGAATCAGACAAAGGTGTTTCATTCCGTATGCCAATGCCCTTGAGCAATCGTTTTGTACACCTAGAAGTACGTGCTGACTATGATAGTTGGAACGAGTGGGCTGTGGCTAATCGTGTACACAAAGACGTGGTAGGTTACATTGGTTTTGCCAAGCAAGACTTGATGGACTTTAACCCACGTTCAAGCTCACGTGCTTTTGCTACACCACGCTCTTGGAGTTTCGTGTCAGAGTTCTTGTACGACGAAGATGCCACAGATGCTGAATTAAGTGATTTGATTTCGGGTACTGTAGGCGATGGCTTGGCAGTGAAGTTTATGGCTCATCGTAAACACGCTAGCCGTATGCCTAATCCAAGTGATATTTTGAGTGGCAAGGTCAAGGAATTAGAAGTCAAAGAAGTGTCGGCTATGTATTCGTTGACAGTATCTATGTGCTACGAATTACAAGACGCCTATGCCAAATTGGGCAAATCTAAAGTTGAAGAATGGCACAAAATGGCCGATTGTTTCTTCCGCTTTATGATGGATAATTTCAGTACTGAGTTGGTTGTTATGGGTGCTAGAGTTGCATTGACCACTTATAACTTGCCCTTAGTACCAGGTAAGCTCAAGAACTTTGATGAGTTCCATAAACGCTACGGCAAGTACATTATTGCCGCAGGCGGTAAGTAAACGGTTGCTGTCACAGGCAGGGGGCAGGTGCAAGCCGTAAGTCCTCCTTATTCTTATGCTAGAAACTATCATTCTTGTGCTGGGTATTTCCAGTGTAGTCACGTATGAAACCACTGGCAAGGGCCTAACCGATCACGCTGTCAGTGCTGTGGCCAATCAAGACTGTAAAATAGCAAGGGTCATACACGATGAAAAGATCTGTCAAGAAGAACGCCAAGGCTCTGTTACCGTATCAGCGCCAGTTTCTACAAGTTATGACACAGTTGCACGGGCCAACGATGTGTTCGCCGCAAGGGCAAGGAAATACAATGAAAGTCACTAAACTAGATCGCAGATATAACGGTCATATGATATTCAAATATGTAATAGAGCCTAATGTTATCGGCAAGGATGAAAGAATCGAAGAGTTTAAAGGCTGGCGCGAATGGTGTTGGTCGGTATTTGGACCCAGTTCCGAGCTTGGGTTTATTCGAATGGTTCCCGGGAAAACAAAGATGGAATCAGACCGAGTTTGGTCCTGGGACACAGAGTTTAATAATTTGAGATTGTACCTCAAAGATGATGCCACTTTAAGTGCGGTTATGCTACAGTGGGGCTAAAAACTGTGGCAAAAAAGCCACAGACACATAATGATCAAAATGCTATAATATATACATAAGTTAAGGAGCGACTATGTCAACTACACTAGCAGAAAAAAGCAAAAAAGTAATAGAAACAGATCCCAAAGTAGATGCGTCAGCACGTGAAAAATTGGTGACTGCACGTATCGGCTTGTTACTTCGTGCTCCGTTCTTTGGCAACTTGGCCACTCGTATGACATTGATCAATGCTGATGGCTGGTGTCCTACTGCCGCAACAGATGGTCGCAAGTTCTACTACAATAGTGAATTTGTAAACTCACTACCACTCAAACAGTTGGAGTTCTTGGTAGGCCACGAAGTGTTACACGCGGTCTATGATCATATGGGACGTCGTGGTAATCGTGATCCCAAACTGTGGAATATTGCCGATGACTATTGTGTAAACTGGGATTTGGTAGAACAACGAGTTGGTGACAAGATTCCTGTAGCACTTTACGATTCTAAATACAAAGGTATGAGCGCCGAAGAAGTCTACGATGACTTGTACGAAAATGCTGACAAGATCAATATTGATGAATTGATGAAACGTCTATTGGACGAACACTTGGATGGTGAAGGCGAAGATGGTGAAGGCGACGGTGATGGAGACAAACCCGGCAACGGCCGCCCTAGACTGAGTGAAGAAGAAAAGAAAGCAATCCGCGACGAAGTCAAAGAAGCAGTACTAGCGGCGGCCAATGCTGCAGGTGCTGGTAATATTCCCGGCGGTGTCAAGCGTATGATTCGCGATCTATGCGAGCCGGTTATGAACTGGCGCGAATTGCTACAGCAACAGATTGAGTCAACTGTAAAAAGTGACTTTACCTGGGCTCGCCCAAGTCGTCGGAGTTGGCATATGGATGCTGTTATGCCCGGTATGAAGCCCGGCGAACAGATTGATGTAGTAATTGGCATTGATACTTCGGGTTCTATTACCGACAACGATCTTAAAATCTTCCTAAGTGAAATCAAAGGTATTATGGAAAGTTACGATGAGTATCGTATACACGTGGTAGGTTGGGATACCGAAGTACACAATAGCGAAGTGTTTACCAGCGATAACATTGCCAATATCGAAGAGTTTGTGCCCGGTGGCGGCGGCGGTACAGATCCGCATTGTGTATGGAAGTGGTTGGAAGAAAACCAAATTGAGCCCAAAAAGCTGATTATGTTTACTGACTACTGTTTCTTTGGTTGGAGTCCAGAAGAAGTTGAGCAGTATTGCGATACTGTTTGGATTATCAAAGGCAACAAGAACGCAGAGCCCGAATTTGGTGTATACGCTCACTATGAAGATGCAGAAAAATGATAGCAGTACAAGAAGTAAATGAGTTTGAACGTCTGGTGGTAATAGAAGAAATGCGTCGCAATGGCTACGATGACTACACTATGCAACCGGGTAATGGATGTGTATGGGTCTCGGTACCGCGAGGTGGTTACAGTTTAGAAATGTACTATATCTTTCGAGACGGTTGTTTGGTCGACGTGCAAATTGATTGAGACTATGAAAAAACAAATTAAAGATTTTGCTCTGCAGGCTGGAGTAGCAGATAATCCAGATCCAGAAGGATTAGATCTATTTGCCGAGTTAATTGTGAGAGAATGTGCTGAAGTGGTAAAAAATCAATATAGTGAAGATTGGGGTAAGTGGTCAAACAGAATGATTCTAGAACATTTTGGAGTTGAAGAATGATCGAAGGATTAGAGCACGTGGGCGATACCCACAAATGTAATGTATGCAGTTGTGAGTTTACAGATGACGAAGGCGGAGTACAAGGCTACTTTGGAATATTACCTGTAGCATTTTGTCCAACTTGTTATAGTTCGATGTATGATATGGTGCAACAGGATATGGAAGGTGCATTTGAATGAACGAGAAGAAGATTAGAGAACTTAGTGAACAGGTTGGCATTACAGAGGCTAATCTAAGTGACGGCAATATGTCATACAACGAATTAGAAAAGTTCGCCGAGTTATTGTTTAATGAAATCGCCAATACGGCTGTAGTTAGCGACGGAATGTTTAACGGAAACGAGCGTCGTTTATCTGTGGAACTGCGGTTAGGTGATATGGTTAAGAAAATTTCAGTTTTCGGAGTTGAAGAATGAACGAAGAAGATATTAACTATAGAGCTACTATTACCTGGGACGATATGACCACAGTAATAGAAAACGGTGTTGAAGTTGATAGAGTATATCAAGACAATAAAGTTAAGATTGATTGGTTCAAACTTAATGT